>Ga0247722_10000720_pt1 | contig 19370 bp, 19 predicted proteins | sample MSEWelMarce3H_FC_FD_189094 | JGI IMG/M metagenome (GOLD analysis project Ga0247722, IMG submission 189094) | Subsurface sediment microbial communities from gas well in West Virginia, United States - MSEEL Well Study Marcellus 3H_FC | ecosystem: Environmental > Terrestrial > Deep subsurface >... | reverse complement strand
ACCGCAAGCATCTTGGTCAAATCTTTCAATTCCATACCAGCTGCTTTAGCCAATTGCTCGCGCTGAATAAAATTCATGCTGTCAAAATCACCGGCAGCTTTTACAATATCAAGCGTGGCTTTTGCTGCGAGTTCTGTTTTTCCTATAAGGGCAAGACGACGTACTTCTTGGAATGAAACGTTTTTACCAATTAGTGCGCTTAATGTAAGCTCATCATTCATGCTCGTGGTAAAATCGAGCAGTTTTCTTTGAGATGATACAAGTTTGTTTAAATCTGTTCCGAGTGCTCTGGCCGCTATTGCAGATTTCATCAACGCCGTTGGATTTGCACCTATTAGCGATAAAGTATCCCCTGCTGCATTAGCAATGTCTTTCATTACTAAACTAAAAGGTATACCAGCTTTTTCAGAAAAACCTGCACCAACCTTCATTATATTCATCGCAGCTTCTTGACTTACATCACCAAGACCTTGGAATGTGGCAAGAACGGCGGCGGAGTCTTCAACTGCAACATTAAGATTTGCGGCTAATAATGAAACATTTTGCATTGCTTCTCTTGAGACTAGAGAAGTTCTACCAAACACATCAGTTAATGCTTTTGCTGACGCATATACTTCACTTATACCCACGCCCATATCTCGGAACTCAACGTTAATAGATTCTGCGTTTTTGCGTAGTTCTATCATTTGCGTATTACTAAATCCTGTTTCTCTTCTAAAACTCTCTGCCGCAGCATCAAGTTTTACAAAACGCTCATAACCTAGTTGAATAAGTTTTATTAAAAGGACTTGAGATTTTAATTGGGATTTTAATAACTCGGTGGAAGACTCAAGACCAAAATTATCGGATTCTAATTTATTACGGTCTTCAATTTCTTTGTTATAATCATTTCCCAATTCATTACGTTTTTTAATTTCTTTATTTGTTTCTGTTTCATTGATTTGAAGATTTTTCGTCAACGAGGCACGTTTCTTTATTAACTGATTATATTCTTTAGATAGATCCGCTCCGGTCCATACTTCTTTGTCTTGAATATTTTTTAGTTTATTTTGAATTTCCAATAATTGGCTGTTCAAATTTAATCGTTCTTGTATACGTTGGTTAATACTTGCCTCCAATATTGCGTCTTTTTTACGATTTAATGTAATACGTTGTTCAATTTCTTTTAAAATTTCTTTATTTTTTCCAATCTTTTCGCTGTTTTTGGCTATATTATCATATACCCTTTCCATAGCATTATTGAGTTGCTTAGTAAAGCTTAATGCATCTTTAAAATTTTCAACAAAATCCCTTGAGGATTTCTCCGCATTTAATATATGTCTTGCCAAGTTTTTGGCGTTTTCTTCGGAATCAATGACTGTATCTTTTTCTGCCATTTATTATAAAATGTTAGTTGTTATATTATAAATATCAAGCAATCTTAGCTTTTTACCTTTGGAGGGCGTGCTATTTCACTACGTTTACCACCGCCCTCACTAGCCGATTTGTTAGCATCTGCTTCTGCTTTCTTGGCATCTACTAGCTTTTTTATATAAAAACTGCGTAAATTGGTTGGCATTTTATACACACCATCTTGAGTAAATGCGCCATTACTATAATAACATAGGTCAAATATCTCACTGTGTATGTTCATCTTGCTTTCTGGTCGTATAGCAAATATATCTGTATTTACATCCATTTTGCTGTTTCTAACACTATTACAAGCTGGACAAGTTATTGATATGTCATTGATATAACCTGGTGTATGCTCGTCATAAAACTTTCTAAATAGCTTACTGTCCGTGGCACTTAGCTCATATTCATAAAAGTTATTTATGTCTGTTACACCATCTATTTCTAATGTAATAACTTTAGCAAATGCCAGCCAACCTTGCTTTTCATATATATCATATTCGGTGCATGTAGCTAATCTAAAATACACATTCTTTTTACACTTTAGAAATGTATAAGATAGTCTATTGTTGCCGCGTTCATATTTAGAGCATTTAAACATCTTGGGTCTAAACCCGAAAGATATATCATGCTCAAATTCTTTATCACAATCGCCGCACGTTGTTTTCATGGTTGTATGAGCACCATAATTAGCAATACGAAGATTAAGCAGTATAGACTGCTTGTCGCAGAATAATAACTCATCTGGATTTATGCCACCTTCTACTACACTATTAAGAAATTCTGTTTCTAATAAGCCGCGACGGGCAAGGTTGCTGTTTGCTAATAGCTCTTCATGTTCTGCTGTTATAGGCAGAATACTTACCTCACCCGATGACAATTTTGAACTACTTGGATAAAAATATCCTTCTGATGCCAAATCAATGATTTCAGAATGCAAGTTCACACTTCATCTTAGTTCTCGCTGATGTTTGGCCAGAAGAAGTTTGCACCTAGTGGAACAGTCATCTTTGTTTGATGACCGCAAGCTGGACAAGTGAAGTCAAAGTTCATGTCCATGTCTGGTGTATTTTCGCGAACAAATCGGCGAAGAGCTAAACTATCTTTGGCGGTCAATTGACCATCAACAAAATTCTTGATACGAAGACGATCAGCATCGCCGTCTATACTACAAATCGTGTATTTTAAGCGGGTTGTGATTTCTGGCGCATTTGTGTTATTTGCGCCACCAAACTTAGCAAGAGCCTTTAGTTCAGCATCAATGTCAGATTCATCTTTATGAGTTAATAGACTTACAGCAACGGTTTTACCAGAGTTTGGTAGCTTGAACGTTAACTTGTTTTCACCTCGTGTTGCTCCAACATACTCAATGTTCTTAGCAACAAGCTTGCTCAAATCAATATCAACACTAGATTCAACGCCACATTCTGGACACTTAACCTTGGTGTTATAAATTTCACCATATGCACTCTTGCGAGCAGCAATAAACAAAGCATTCTTGTCACCAATAAGAAGGTCGCTGATAGCTACATTTGGTGTAGCAATCAAAGCCTTTAGAAACTCGTCAAGAACTGTGCCTTTCTTGAGCAAGTTTGTGTTGCTAAGAATGTCTTCATGACGGGCTGTAACTTGGTAAATTTCAATCTTACCGGAACTTAATGGATGAGCTTCTGGATAGAAATAACCATTGGACGGTAGTTCTACAACTTCGGTTGGCTGATTAACTTTAGTAGCCTCTGGTGTTGATGGGGCTTTGTTAACAGCGGCTGGCTTTGATACAGGGATGGTTGTGTCTGTCATAATTGTAACGATTGTTTATCATATATATGAACTATAACAAGTTTTACATATATATAAAAACAATTTTATTTAGATTTAGCAAATTTTGTTTTTGGCGCAACCTTTGCAGCCTCTGCTTCTGCTTCTTCGGCAACTTTCTTTCTGTGTCTAACAATGATTTGAACGATACCCATCAAAACAATTGAACCAGATGCAATTGCACCAACAATCCACATAGGAACGCTTGTAGCAAGATATGCTAGACCAAGGAAGGTAATGCCAGAGAAGATTATATTAAAGCTCTTGAACAATACACCGATGATTATAAATAGTATGCCAATACCGCCCAATAGTCTAACTAGCCATACCATGAGTTCTTGTTGTTGTGCTTCTTTTAGCAAACGAACTTGGTCTGCGGCTTCTGCACGAACACGATCAATTTCAAATTTTTTCTCAGCTTCAATCTTTTCAATCTGTAAACGATTGGCTTCTTTAAGAGCAGCTTTTTCTTTTTCTTTTGTAACAATAAGAGCTTCGGCGTCATCCAATTGTGATTTTTGATTTACAGCAAGGTCTATTGTTTGTTTGTATTTGATATACAATTGGTCAACGGTCTTTTGTTTTTCGTCGGCGATTTCTTTTTGTATCTCTGCCTTTTCAGCGTCAGTTAACTTGTCTGTGCGCATCATTATCTCTTTACTACGAAGATGTGCAATAGTTGTGTTTATATCAACCTTTTTCTTTTCTTGGGTGACGTGGTATATTCCGTAGTTGAGTTCTCCTATCTTATAGAAGTTCTCAAGGTCTTTGGTTCTTAGGTCTTGATATGCTTTTTGCATTTCTGCTTTTGTCTTAGCATATTCTTCTTCCATCTTCTTTTTGTCTTCTGCTGCTTTTTGTTCTACAGCAGCAGTTTTTTCCATTGCATCTCTTGTTGCTTGAGCAGCAACAACAGCGGCCACATTAGCTTCTACATCTTTAGATGCACTTATTTCAGATTTTTTACCAAAACTTGGAAAACTTGGAACTTTTGGTACCAAACTGCAACCGGTGATTAGTGATGTTAGAAGCAATAATGTGACTAGTTTTTTCATAATATTTTTTATTTTGCGATCAATTGTTTTGAAGCTTTATCAAAACTTAATGTAATCTTGTTGTTGGATTGATTTAGTTTGCCGTCGATTTCTAATTCTTTAGCAGCTTCAATCTTGTCGTATACAGATTGACCAATCTTTACATTTGGATCAAGAGCGTCTGGTAATTCAGACATAACTTCTTGTTCAATATATTTCTTTGCTGCTGGCCATGTGTTGTTGATAAAGTCATAATCTAGTTCAACAGCTTTGCCGTCTGGCATAACTGCGGAAACAATCAATGGAACACTGGCAGTTGCTTGACCAGATACTGTTGGCTCTGCACCTTTCTTCGGACGACCCATTCCTGCAATGCCCTTTGGAACATATGGTCCTTTTGGAGCTTCTGTTGGTGTACCGTCTGGAATAGATGGATGACCAGATACTACCCAGTTACCAGGTGAAACTTCTTTCTTAAATTTTGATGCGATTGCTCCAGCAGTGCGGGGCATTTCATTTATGCGAGATTGCTCAAGAGCTTCGCGGACCATACCAAGGATTTCTTCTTTTAATGAAGCGCCTGTGGATGGAGTTGCTGGCTTCTTGACTACTGGCAATTTCTTGCCTTCTTCTTTTTCTTTTGGCTCTGAATTTGGAGTCAAACTCTTAGAAGTAGCAATGTCTTCTGTGTGCTCGGCTTTATCGGAGGTCTTTTTAAAACCAGACAAACCTTTGGTTTCAGATAGACGCTGTGCTTTTACTTCGTGAAGTTCTGTCACGATTGCTTTGATTAGTTGCTTTAGTTCTGATTTTTTCATAGTATTTTCTTTTAAAGGTTTTCCTGTATTTTTATCTAGGCTAGTTTCTTTGCCAGTTGCATCATCTATTTCTACTGGATTATATTCATGTGGCATTTCATAAGCCCACATATCACTATCATGTTTAGCTTTTGCTTCTTGGAAATTATTAAAGTATCCATTTCCACATCCACATCCGGCCTTGCATTTGATATGTTTTTTCATATTACCATGCTCTGCAAGACCAGTATCTTGCTTTGTGTCTTGGACCTGGATTTGCGCAATTGTGTCTGGCTCTAAAACTCTTGCGGCGTTTTGGAATGCTCTTTTTGATACGCATTTTCTTGTCGCCAAAATTAACTTTTACAACATTGCCTTTTGGGTTCTTGACATAAACTTTTGATTTTTTTACATCGCCCTTCATAGGAACGCCAAGTTTAACTTTACGACCACGATATTCTGCTTCTTCAATTGTAGCATCCGCATTAAAATCTCCATACATTTCATAAAATTCATTACCTTCACATGTATGCTCATCGCCTTCTGGAATCATATCCCATTTTGGTGATTCGTAGTATTCTTCTAAATCTTCCTCTTCATTTTCTTTGATTTTTGTTTTTGGCATTCCGCTCTCAATCCAATTCTTTACTTTTTCAATATTTTCTGGACTGTATGGATTGTGTTCATAAGGGTTCATGTCAACATCATACACTTTACCGTCTGGACCCTTTACATAAAAAAATAACTTCATATTGTCTGGTTCTCTGTCTTCTTCCATCCAATATTTAAATACACCTTTTGAAGTTTGAATATCTTTGGCATATTCTTCTCCGGCCATTCCTTCTTTTACAGGAACGCAGTTGGGAACTTCTTTACCGCCCTTGTTCTTGGTGCCATATGCTTTGTATCCTTTCCAGCATGGATTTTCCATCTTGGATACTTCTTCAACAACTTCAATAATCAATTTTTTTAGTTCTGATTTCTTCATAGTATTTAACCTCTATCTTTGATGCCGTTAATCTTGTCTATAATTTGACCTTGTTTCTTTGAATATACCGCCTTCTTTCTTTCTAATCCTTCTATCTTTCTTTGGACTGGTGCATGAAGTTTAACAATATCTGAATCAATCTTGGCAATATCATTTTTGATTTTGTCCAATGCGGTTTGATATACAACCAATGACTTTTTGTCTGCATCACTCAACCCATCGTTCGAGGCTTGTGTATCTGCAATAGCATTTGCTCCAATCTCTCCAATCTCTTGGAGTTTCTTTTTAACAATAGACTGAACGATTTCTCTTAATTCGGAGCGTTTCATAAATTTTTATTTACCGTGCATCTTTAGAATAGCGTCGGCAGCTTCTTTGGCTTTTTTAGCCAATTCAACTTCACGCTTTTCTTCTGGATTGCTCATGTCTGTTTCGTCGTGGGATTCTCCCAATTTTGCAGTTGGCACAAAATCAATACCGTTTTCTTGTGATAGTTCATCTACTAACGAATCAACTTCGCCAGTTGGACCTGAAATTTTAAATTCATAATGCTTGGTTCTTTCATCGTCCCAAACTTTACCAAACTTGGCATCTCCCATCCATTCCATTTTAACATTATGTTTTTGAACAATTGCAGCAATTTCATCACCGGTCATTGGATAAACTGTGTTATCAACGTGAGCAATATAAGCAACATTCTGACCAGATACATCTTCATTCATTCCTTTAGCTTCCCAAGCAGCCCACATCTCATTTACTTTGGCATGACCTTCATTCTTGGCATTATGAATTTTCCACATAGTAGCATAAGCTTTTTGTGGCACATCTTTATACTGTGCCAACAGTTTCTTTTCTAGTGCTGGAGGGAAATCAGGTGGGGCTGATTCTTGTAAGTTGGTTTCGGCAACTCCAAGACCAATAGATTCTGTGACAATCTGTTTAATTAGTTTCTTTAGTTCTGATTTCTTCATGTTGTTTTTATATTTTTTAGAATGTATATATAAATATAAACTACTATATAAAAAACTTATAAGTTATAAACAATGTTAACTTTGTTTGTTTAGGTTGTTTTTAGGAAAGTCCGGGGATTGTAACCATAAAGTTGAATAAGCGTCAAGCATAAAGAATTAAAAACTTGTTGTTATACAGAAATAGTGTACGCAAAATAGAGTATATAAGCAATAAAAAATCCTCTATTTTCATAGAGGATTTTGAGTTTAAAATACTTATTATATTAATACTGGAGTATGGCGTAATCGTAAGTAAGCGTCATGTTGATTAACAACGCTTCTTGTGAACTCCAATCAAGACCAGAACCGTTGAAGTCAACAGTCGATGGGAACGCGCCCTTCAATTGCCATTCTTCAACTTTGTCGCCTACTGGACCAAGAACGTTGATAGTAACGTCTTTCTTGTAGAAGTCAGCATATCCGTTACGACCTGTAACAGATTCGTGAGCTAGACGTACCCACTCCATACAAGCTTGTGCAGCAGATGGAACGATTGGGTCATATAGTGTGATAGCAACGTCAGACCACTCGCTCTTACCTTTTAGTTTACGCTTTAGGTTGATATGATCCAATGTGATTGTACCGTTGGTGATGGTAGGACGAGCAGCAGCTTTGATTAAGTAAGCTGGGATGCCGTCGATGTTCATGATGAAACGGTTCTGAACTTTTGGTTCATAAGCCGTAAAGAATATTTGATTTGCGTCTAGTAGTTCTGCCATATTGTTTTTCTCCGATTATTTTGTTTATAGTGAGTCTTAACGTATAATAAATAAATAGCTGTCAATGAAAATTTTTCTTTACATATAAGATATATAATCATATACTGCATACGAACTAAAATATATTTATGTCTCGCCCTAAAGTTAATCCTGAAACCGCTTCGTTGATATGCAAAACATGCGATAAGCCTTTTAGTGTAAAATGGCAAAAACGTAATATACAAAAATATTGCTGCCGATCTTGTGCCAATAAAGATCCAGAGGTGTTATCAAAAATGATACAATCTCAAAAAGAAACTTCATTGCTTAAATATGGTGTAGAACATCCTATGCAAAAAGAAAGTGTTGTAGAAAACTTCAAGACTAGTATGAAAGCGAAGTATGGTAAAGAGTTTGCTCAACAAGTAAAATCTATCAACGATAAGTCCAAGCATACTAATATGCTCAATTATGGAGTAGAATGTGTATTGCAGAAAGATAGTCCATTACGAGAAAAAATAATAGAAGGTTGGATGGAAAAGTATGGAGTAGATAATCCTGGTAAATCTCGTGAAGTTATAGACCGCAGAAGTAAAGTTAAACAAGAAAATCATTATGAAAAATTGTGTTTATATTTTGGCGAGCAGCAAATAGAATGGCTAATAAAGCCAGAAGAATATGATGGCTATCACTTCTCTAAAAGATACAACTTTAAGTGCAAGAAGTGTAATACAGGATTTGACTCAACTGTATATGTTCCTACAGATGTGTTTTGTGAGTTGTGCTATCCAGAAAAAAAGATTACTGCTGAAACATCTTTGCATGATTTTTTATCAACTGAATTAAATGGAAAAACAATATCTAGACATAATCGTATTGTATTAGATGGCAAAGAACTTGATTTTTATATACCAGAACTAAACTTTGCGATTGAATATAATGGATTATATTGGCATCGCGAAGGACAAGTAAGAATGAGTAAAAATTATCATTTAGATAAAACGATGAAGTGTGCCGACAAGAACATTCGGCTTATTCATATCTTTGAGAATGAATGGAAGCATAAAACTAATATTGTTAAATCTATCATTCGCCAATCTATCGGCAGTTCTATGGTCAAGATATATGGCAGAGAGTGCGAAATAAGAAAGGTTGATAAGAAAACTAAAAGAGAGTTCTTAAACACCTGTCATATACAAGGCGACGACCGTTGTAGTGTAGCATATGGATTATACTATAAAAATTCGTTAGTAAGCCTTATGACATTCTGTAAGAGCCGATTTGATAAAAAAATAGAATGGGAAATATCTAGATTTTGTAATTCTCTTAATACAAGAATACTTGGTGGTGCCAGCAAACTATTTAGTATATTCTTGGCTGATTATAAACCAAAAAGTGTTGTGAGTTATTCAGACAGAAGATTTTTTACCGGAGACATATACAGCAAACTTGGTATGGAATTTGTTGGTAATACTGCTCAAGGTTATCATTATGTATCACCGGACTTTAGTACACTGTTCAATCGTCAAATGTTTCAAAAATCAAAATTAAAAAATAAACTTCAAAAGTTTGACGAGTCATTATCTGAATGGGAAAACATGAAAGCCAATGGATTTGATCGTATATGGGACTGCGGACACAGTAAATGGATGTGGATTGACAAAACAGTAAATGCTGTGAATAATACAAAATTATGAACGTATTTAACCTTGAAAGAGCATTTAGCGATAAAATAGCCCGCAAGTGGGAAAAATTGTTTATTTGTGTAGATTTGCACGATACAATTATTCAAGGAAAATACTCATTGAACAACGAAGGTGCAGAGTATCTGCCCAACGCAATAAAGGTTTTACAGAACTTGAGTAAAAGAAAAGATATTGTGCTTATTCTTTGGACTAGTTCTCATGTTGCTCCTATAACAAAGGTGTTGGACAAATTAGAAAAGCAAGGAGTATATTTCAAGTATGTAAATAATAATCCAGAATGTCCTGATAACAAACTATGCGACTTTTCTAAAAAGTTTTATATGAACGTTATTTTAGACGATAAATCGGGTTTTGAAAAAGACGATTGGTTCCTTGTTGAAAAAGAACTAAAACGAATTGGAGAATGGAAAGAGTAACCTAAAGTTTCTCAATAAAACATTCTAGTTCATCTTTTGAACTAAAACGAAACGCCGATTTTTGAGACATAACATTTTTGTTGTTTTTGTCAAACATATGCGACATTGTAAATTTCCTGCTTTCGTGCATTTTCTTTTCTAAAGCTTCACGATAGTCTTGAACGGTTGATTTGCACCATTCTCCTTTAGTGGCTAATATTTGATGCGGTTTTAAGTGTTCACCTAGATGATGCCATAGTTCTTTATCATATGTAAAAATTCGTGGAGATGGCTTTGTTACTAAAACAAATTTAGGTAGGTTTAACAATTTCCATTTAGCTTCAAACCCGTCATAATCAAGATCTTCGTTTTCCTTTAAAAACTCATTATATTCAATAGATTCTATTGACCAAAATTTGTTTCTGTCACAATAAACAGACTCGTATTCAGGATGCAAATCGGTAATAATATTATTTTTTTTGTCGCGCACATACACAAACTTTGCACCGGTTATTTTTGGATTTTTTGTGCAATCTGCTCCAAGTAAAAACATTTCATAATATGGCCACACAAAACAATAAAATCCACGAGTTGCTGGTGGAGAATGAAAAGTTTGTGCTATAGACTTGTAACCACGTTGGTTAACAGAACTTAATCCACCAAATCGTGCAAATTTAAGCTTACTTGTTTTGCTTATGTCGTATTTCGCCATACGATAGCAACTCTATACAAACATTATAAAATGTCAAGCAAATCGTGTTAATCTTTTATCTCAACTCCAAAGTCTTTTTCAAATTGTTTTGGAGCAGCTTTATAACTTTCAGCCGTTTCGTCTTTCGGATCTTGTAGGTATTGCCAGTTGAAACTTAATACGTCAGGCACTTTGAATCCAAAAAATTTCAATACTTGTTTTTGAATATCAACAACTGACGATCCATTCCAATTTTGCCCAATCAAAACTAGTCCTGCTTCTTTATCTGCTATGATATTATCTTCTTTTAAAGTACTATGACGATTTTCTAGCCAAGTAAGACGCTCTATTAACTTTTGATAAATTCCATTGGTTTGTCCCCAGCGAGTACTAACAAAAAATACAATTGCATCTGCTTCAAATAATGGTTTGGTTATTTCCCATAACTCATCATCTTTATTATTAAAGCTGCACCAACATCTATGATTTCCGGTTGGATTCTTTTTATCGTCTTTTAGTTTAGACTCTTTTACGCCGCAGTTGTTTCCTTCGTGCTTACTTACATTACCTTCGCAGTCATATATCTTTAATTTACTTGCGTCTATTACTGTAGTATTGCCTAATTGTTCCGATATATATTCAGCCAAAATTGTACTTTTTGCTTTTTGTTTATCTCCGACCCAACGATTGCTGGTAGTAATAAACAACACTTTCTTTTTGTTTTTTAAATGGTTTATCAACCCGTCTACCTCGGAAACCATATTCTTTGATTCATTTAAGTTAAAATGTTCAAACAATAGTTTTTTGTGTTTTAAAAGTGTATCTTCAAATGTATTCATTTTATATAAATCTACAATTGAATTTAATCTTTTTTTGGTTCTCTGCGCCAATAACCCATTGCTGCTTTGAATCCAAACTTTTCATACCATCTAACTAAATCAATCTCGGCTTCATCGCTACCAATTTCTAATTCAATCGCCACACCAAATTTATCTGCCAAATCTGTAAGTTGTTTAAGAGTTTCCGTTCCTTTACCAACGCTGCGATATTCTGGTTCTATAAAAAGAGATTCAAGGCTCACTGTGTTTGGTCCGTATGCCATAATGTCAATTTGTACATTATCGGGTGCCTCAAACGCCCTAATAAGTTGTTTTGCCGGTGATTGATTGTCAACAGCCACTTCTTTTACACTCATCTTTTTGTCGTAAATACTTGATATACTATCTTTGATTTTGTCAAGATGACCATATGCGCGTAATATCTTGAATACTATATTTTCTTCACTAAGTTCGCCGCCTTTATCTAAACCAGATTGACGATATTTATAAAGTTTTTCAAGCAGCTTCTTTAGCGCCGCCTCATCGTGCTTTTTAACTAAAGAGTTTATCTTGTTTTTATACTCTTTATATTTCTTTTTTATAAGGTCTTTATCAAACTTTGGACTTTCTTTGACTGGTTCTTTTAGCCATTTGTCATTTAACACACTATACTCGCTTGCTGATGTGGGTATATGTGCCTTATCTTGAACATATATTTCAACATCATGACCTTTCATAGTAATGTTGTGTTTATTGTTCCAACCCACTTTAATCGCGTCAAAAAGGGTTTGAGCATCTTCTGCTGACATATCTAACTTTTTATAATCTGTAACAACGTGCAAGTCTATATCTGAGTAGTTTGTCCAATTATAGTTTGTAGCACTGCCGATAATAACAATGTCATCTACCTCTATAGATATGTTGTTGTTATCTTTAAGTTCTTTTACAAAGTCTTGCGCGACCTTTAACAATCCATTTCGCACTTCATTATCTAGCTTTGCACCATCTTCATTTACTGTCCAAAGTTTTGGACAAAGTGTGTTATGATATAAAGGATAACTTTTCATTTTATCTACTGCCTCTGGCGTTGACTGTATCTTTCCATTTGATAACTTCGTTGCGAACAACTTCGGCAATATCTTCGACATATTGATTTGATGCTATATCCGACGATGTTAAATCAACATGACGACTTTTTAATATACCATCCTTCACCAACGCTTCGGCAAATGCACGAGTAGCATATTCTAACTTTTTCAAATCTGCTACTTCAACATTTTCTGAAAGCAATGATGTTAGTTTGATATATCTCATTCTGGTAAAAATTTCTTTAGCTGAGATATAGAACTCGCTGCGCCTGTATGTAATATAGCAACGCGGTGTAATGCTGAATTGTCCCAAGCATCAATATTTTTTTGCATATCATCAACAAGCACATGTGTAACGCGGCCTGGTATATCTAGAATATATTCTGGCTTTCTTGGACCAGAACGAGCAATAATTACTTTTACATTTGGATCAATATGCTTACGAATCCATGCAGTCTTTTGTTCTGTAATATCCGTACCTTGACCAGCACTTAAAATAACAGGAGCCGGATTTTTAAAGTTGTCTCTGATAAAATCCCAAAGAACTTTTGCATCTGGATTTGGTTCAAGATTAATCCAAAAGTTTGGCACAGCATCAATAAGCTGCCAAAATCTTTTTTGACCTGCTTTCTTGTTTCCTTTGAATTCTGGAAGGTCATAAATTTCTTCTGGCGACAGACCACCGGAAATTTCTTTGAATCCTTTGTCCATATTCACGAGCACTCCATCCATGTCACAATATACTTGTACTTGTAATGGGTTCTTTTCTTCAATCTCTTTCAACAGGTTCTTTAGTAAAATTTGCATATGATTATAAATATACAGCTTTATCCCTAAATGGCAATAAAAAAGCCCACCTTTTTGGGGTGGGCTTTGAAGTTATTTTAACCTTTATATATTAGGCTGTTGGGAACGAGGCACCCGTTGGCATCACGTTGAAGTCAAGAACGATGAATTCTGCTGTACGTGTTGGTTGGATATAGATTTGACCGTACAAGATACCACGGTCAACTAGGTCCGGAGTATTGTTGGTTTCATCCATAACAACTTTGAATGCATAGATACCACTGCGTTGTTGTACGCTTTCCAAGTATGGGTTCACAATGTTCAAGAAACGTTGACGAGTTGTCGATACGTTTTGTTCAAACACTAGGAATCTTGAAGAAGAAGCAATAAACTTCTTTAGAGCAATCAACAAACGACGAACGTTAATGCGATCCAATGCGGAAGGATTACGTTGTAGTGTCTTTTGACCCCATGCTACCACACCTTGGCCTGGGAAGGCGGCGATTGGGTTAACATGGTTTTCATATAGACTATCGCGTTCTGTGTGTGTTAAGCGGTCAGCGACTTGTACTGCGGTTGGAATGCCACCACGGTTTAGACCGGCTGGAGCAAACCATTCTGCGGATACTTTGTCATTAGCAGCAAACACACTCATCATCACAACGGATGGTGGAACTGGCATAATCTTGTTGCTGTTTGTTTCTTGAATCTTGACCCATGGGTAATAGGTAGCGGCATAGTTTGTGTCAAACTGACCAGCTAGGTCGATTACGGTTTGGATACTTTCAGCGCCAGCCATTTGGTTGTGAGCAATGTCCATGATATAGAAAGCATCGCCACGGTTTTCACAAACTTCGATTACTAGCGATGCAACATATGGGTGATCGTTGTAATTGATACCAGGAACTGTGATTAGATTGAAGTCAAACTCATCAGCGTTACTTAAAGCAGCCAAGCATTGCTTGTATCCGTAAGAACCGTTTGATTTGTTTGTAGCGCAATCTAGACCTTGTTGATTGGTTGGCAAGATTTCATTGCCGATTAGGATTGGAAGAGATGGGCTTTGACCATCGAATCCACCTTGGAAGCCAAGAACAAAGCGACGTTTCTTTACATTGATGCTTTCATCATTTGCAACATAAGCTGCTGTGATTCCGCAATCTGTTTCTAGACTGAATGCTCTGTTTGATGCTGCACTTGCACCAAGTGGGATTGGAGCGAAGTATTGTTTGTTGTCTAGCTCTGGACCAACGGATGAACCGTTTGGATATAAAGCAGCCAAATCAGCGTCAGCTTGTGACGGAGCTGGTTGGAATACAACGCCAGAGCAGTAACGACCTGGTTGTAGCAAGTAAGCAGATGCACTTGTGTATTGCATTGCTGGCAATTTACCAAGACGAGCATAGTCGCCACCGATTGGTGAACCGTATGGTCCAAATCCGAATGGAATTGAATCTACTGGCCATGGAGATGATGCCATTTCAACGCGGATGCGTTTGCTCTTGTTTGCGAAGTCGCCGAATTCAACGATCTTGCCATTGAAGTCGATATAGTTCCAAACATCACCAACACGACGAGCAACATAATTGCTGCTGTTTACATCTAGATTTACATTGTCGTAACGTTCTAGAACCATCGTTTTAGCGTCGGTGTCATTGAAATCTCTTACGATTAGAGAGAATGAACCGTAACTTGTACCAGGAATTGAACCGGCAGATTTAACATTTGCGATTTCAATCTTGTACATCTTGTTTGCGGCTGTGCCGTCAGACAATGTGTGAACCTTGAACAAGTCATACGCAGAAGATGTTGCGGTGTTGAATCCAGCAACCAATTGCGATTGAATGAACGGTGTTTCAGCTTGGCGTAGGTCAAATGTGGATGTACCAACATCTGGAGTGATACCATCAGCAAATTCCATATTGTTACGGTTACTGATTTGAATCTTCCAACTACCAGAAGCAACCATTTCATCAACGATTTGCTTTGTTTTGTTTTTGAAGTTGACGTATGTATAAGCAGCTTCAATCTTTTGACCGGATGCTACTGGGTAGTAACCAGCTTTTGGATCTGTGCCGAATACATTTGTTAAGTAAGCCGACGATTGTTCAGCCAACGAGAATTGATAAGTACCATAAGAGCCACTTGCATATTCATTTGTGTCTGTGTCGAAGTATGTTTTGTTTAGTTCTAATACGAAATCAGAACCAACAACTGCGGCGTCTTTTGGAGTTAGTACAGAACCGCTGAAACCGTATAGGTTTTGTCCACGGTCATAAGCAGTGTTAGCCAAGATAGCTAATACAACTTCGTCGCGTCCAGCAACCATTGAAGCAGTTCCGCAATCATCTTCACTAGATACATCGCCTGGTGTCCAGTCATCTGGATTTAGTGCGCCGTATAAGCCGCCCAAGATACCAGTGATTTGTAGCTCATCGTTGCAATGATTGATTGCAGCAAGTGTGATTGTTGTGTCATTTAAGAAAGCAGTGCTTGGCAAGTTTGACTTAGCCAATTCTTCACCGTCAACATATGTAGAAACAAATGTACTGCCTGTTGAATTTGTGCTACCAGCAGATGTGGAGAAAGCAACATCGCCAACAACAACAGTTGAACCGGCATAAATACCGGACGAGAATTCCAAGCTCAATGAGCCAGAGATAACGAATACGCCAGTTGTTCCTGTGTATGTGTATGTTGCGCCAAGAATGACGCCACTAAAAGAGCCGGACTCTTCAAAGCGACCATATGCACCAGGTATTGCACTGATGATAAGTGGGTCATTTTGAACATAGCCACCAAGACCACCAACGCGGCAAACGGTCACTTGACCTTGCTGACGTAGGTATTGTTGAGCGGTAATTGGACCGTATAGTGTTCCGTCTGGATCACCGAAGATGCTTGATAAATCACCTTCACTGGTTATTACCGTAGGAGAAAAGCCTGGTCCCTTGTTGAAAGGGGCGACTACTACTCCGCCGATTGCTGCTACGCCTTGAGCCAGAAACGACTGATCGATTTCGCGGGTGAATACACCTGGTGAAACGATGCGCTCTGAAGGGCTGTAATTTCCATTTTGTTCTATTGCCATATGTTATTTTCTCCTGTTAAATTGTGGATAAAAGGTCTATATATAAATATGTTGGAAAAAATCAAAACTATTAAAATATAACAAGAAGTGAGTTTTTCTCCAACTATTTTGTATTATAGCTTTTTCGGAGTAAATAATCCGGTAGCGATGTCAAATGAACCTTCGCCGTATTTTGCTACGATCTTATCAAGAAATACTTTTTCTTGAGCTTCGACAGCAATAAGCTGCTCTTCGATCTTGGTTTCATTCTTTTTAACTTCGCGCTTTTGTAGTTCAAGTTGACCAAGTGCTAGTGTAGTACGGTCATATGCTTGACGAATATCGGTCAATTCAGCAATTTCTGCGTCATTGAATTTAGTTGGCTGATTAGCCAATGGTGATGTATTAGTATTATTTAGTTCCATATATAACTGTTGTTAGGTTTTCGTTCTATATATATGGATATATAAAACCAAACGTATTATATAAAAACTAGATATACTATGTTTATGCAAATAGCGAACCTAAGCTGCTGGCACCCGACCGAAACCCCGAATCATATCCATTAGCGCCAGGTTGAAAATATTCTGAAACATCGGTGTTACTATTTCTAAAACCAATGTCGGCTCTTTTACCAGTATCGCTATGACGAGCCTCATAAGAATTACGAATGTCAGTACCATTTCTGTAAAATCCCGTAGGATTCGGAACCGTTAAGTAATACCATGTAGAATTAACAGTAAGATATGTTGTACCAGAAGTATGTACTTGTTGAGTTCCCGGAGCATCGCCAGTATATCCATATCCATAAATACCATAATAACCCGGATTGGCTATGGTTTCGGACCCATCAACTGAGTAGCATTGCTGGTAGTAGTAGTTAACAAATGTTGACCAAAGAATACCGAGATCGCCCGTAGCAAAAATCATGAACCAACTATCGCCATCATCTGCACATCCATCAACGTGTACCGTGATTGTATCACCGGCATTGATGTTTGTTGAACTTAAACTACAATTTACGTATGCCATATATTATGAAACTCTGGTTAGTCCGGTTTTTGAAAGCGTTAGTTCGGTAATATAATTATCGTCATTTGTCCAACCATTATATTCTTCGTCGGTGATTACCATATTAACACCTTTGATCATTTTCATATCTGCGTCAACAAGTGTGTATGCAATTATCTTTGGTCCATTTAAACGAACCATCACAACAATAATGTCTAGATATTTTACAATTTTACCATCAACTTCACGCGGATTTACTTCGATCATGCTATTCATAATTTTTTGATTTTTAATTTTTTAACAATGCTTTTAAACTGTTTATTTGTGCTTGCTGTTCTTTCATTGCTTCAATAAGTACTGGAACAAGGCGCGAATAATCTAACGTTTTGTATTTATTGTCGATTGGAGCTGGTGATATAAGCTCTGGAAGAATTGCTTCGACCTCTTGAGCAGAAACACCAACTTCTTTTTTCTTTTCATAGCCAAGTGCTTGAGCTGTTTCGTTAGCTTCGTAATAAAATCCGTTTAGCGACATTATCTTGTCTAGAGCATTTGGAATGTTGCCTAATTTATTCTTTAGGCGTTCGTCGGAGTAGTATGCGGTAATTGTTCCAGTTGCGGTGAGACTTGAGCAACGGAATCCTGCACTATTATATGTCTGAACCCAACCAGATTCTACGGCATATATTCCAACCGAATAAGTAGAATTATACCAACCTTGCTGGCTGTTACTACGGAACCATCCATTTGCATAAACTTCTGAAAATGTTGGGCTATTAGTCGTACCAACACTTTGATTTATTGTATACGCGGTAATATTTGCAGAGGTACCGGTACAATTGCCACTCCAAGTTCCGCCACGTGCAGCAATTTGTGAAGTGAAGTTTGCAAGACTATAGTATCTAAGATATGCGTCATTACTTGCATAAATACGACTTATTGCAGTTGTGCCGTTGTCACCCGACACGGTATTAATCCAGCCAAAATTACAATATCCATTACCGTCAGTACGAACAATTTTATTTGCTTCATTGTTTGTACTGCTGTGAACAGACAATCCGCCAACAGTTGCTACGTTTCCAGCACTTGTAACATATCCACTTGGATTTGTACTGTTGTATGGTGTAAATCCAAGTGCAGTTGTAACATTAGCACTGGTTAAACTTAAAGTGCCTCCTAATGTTAAATTACCAGATGTTGTTACAGTTCCAGACAAAGTTAATCCACTCACTGTACCCGTACCTCCAACCGAAGTTACGGTGCCTGTATTGGTCGTGTATCCACTTGGATTTGTACTGTTATACGGAGTAAATCCAAGTGCAGTTGTAACATTGGCACTAGTCAAACTTAAAGTACCGCCCAGAGTCAAATTGCCCGAAGTTGTTACGGTCCCTGATAAAGATAATCCACTAACAGTTCCTGTACCACCCACAGAAGTTACAGTTCCAGTATTTGTAGTATATCCACTTGGGTTTGCATTACTATATGGAGTAAATCCTAAAGCAGTTGTAACTTGAGTAGAAGTTAATGAACCAGCATATGTACCTGTAATGTTTCCAGCATTACCTGTGATTGCTATGCCCCATGTTCCCGTTGCTCCTGTACCAGATAGTGTTGGAGAATATGAATTATAATTTCCTGCGTGTAATACTTGACTGCCGCCTTGAGTAATAGCACCTGTTGAACTGATTGTGCCAGTCATACCAAGTGAACCTGACATACTTACACTACCTGTAAATTCTTGTTTATCGTTACTAGCATCGCCGAATTTATTGCTGCCAGTAACAATCATAACGCTACTTGTGACCGTAACAACATTTAATTTTGTTACTGAAATTGTTGCCGCCGTGACATCACCAAATGTTACATTGTTACTATTGCTAAATGCGAATTGACCGCCGTTGCTTAGTTGAGCACTACTTGATACTATATTTGTTGGCGTAAATCCGCTTGTGCCGCTTGATCCACTTGAACCAGATGTGCCCGAAGAGCCACTTGAACCCGCTGTGCCAGATGAGCCACTTGTACCGTTTGAACCGGCTGTACCGCTGGTACCATCACTGCCACT
>Ga0247722_10000719_pt1 | contig 19390 bp, 15 predicted proteins | sample MSEWelMarce3H_FC_FD_189094 | JGI IMG/M metagenome (GOLD analysis project Ga0247722, IMG submission 189094) | Subsurface sediment microbial communities from gas well in West Virginia, United States - MSEEL Well Study Marcellus 3H_FC | ecosystem: Environmental > Terrestrial > Deep subsurface >... | reverse complement strand
TTAAAAAATATTATGCGAGAGCGAAGCGGTTCCATTCGTTCTCAAATTTTTAATTAGTTTTTTATCAGATAATTACAAAATTTTAAACGAATGAAAAAACCGGTACTTTTAATACTCACAGGCCTTGCACTAATGACGGGCTGTTCAGAAAAAACAAAACAAGAAATGCGACCTACTTTTAAACCTGAGAATGTGAAGGTTGAAAACGGTATCATGACCCCTGAAATTCTTTGGTCAATGGGCCGTATCGGAAACCTAAATGTTTCTCCCGATCACCAGAAAGTGCTTTTTACGGTTACTTACCCCAATATCGAAAACAACAGCTTTAATACCGATCTGTTTGTTATGGATGCGGATGGAACCAACCGACAGAGAATCGAAACGCAATTTAAAAGCAACTGGTCATTTTCATTTTCCTTTGGAGGCAAAAAGAAAGCAGTAGAAGTAGAAAAAAAGGCCAAAAGAAATACAGTAAGTGCTGTCAACTGGCGCCCTGATGGTCAAAAAATAACATTTTTATCCGAATACAATGGCGACCGCCAGCTTTATGAGATGAATCCCAACGGGAAAGAAGTAGTTCAGATTTCAGATATCCCCGGGGGAATCAGCAATTACAAATATTCTCCCGACATGGAGCATCTGCTGTTTGTCAAGGATGTCAAGCTGGATGAAACTCCGGAGGATATGTATCCTGACCTTCCCAAAACCAATGCACGCATCGAAGACGATTTGATGTATCGGCACTGGGACAGTTGGCATGACTACAAGTACAGTCATATTTTTGTAGCTCCGTACCAAACCGAAAAACACATAACCGAGGCTACGGATATCATGGAAAATGAACGTTTTGACACCCCCCTGCAACCTTTTGGTGGAATGGAGCAGATTACCTGGACGCCTGATGGTCAAAGAATTGCTTACACCTGCAAAAAGCTGAGTGGAAAGGATTATGCCCTATCCACCAATTCCGACATATATCTCTACGATCTGGAGAAAAAAACAACCGTCAACCTGACCGAAGAAAACCCCGGTTATGACAAGAACCCGGTATTTTCACCCGACGGACTTCGGATGGCCTGGGAGTCGATGCCCCGTGATGGTTATGAGGCAGACAAAAACCGGCTATTGGTTAAAGATCTGGAAACCGGCCGGGTGATTGATTACACCGCCAATTTTGATCAGGATATTCATGCCCCTGTATGGAACCTTATGGGTGATGCCCTCTTTTTTATCAGCAACCGCCATGCAACAGAGGATATTTATCGCATCAACCTGCCGGGTGGAGACATTCATAAAATCACCGATGGAAAGAACAATTATACCTCTGTGATTCCGGCTGGCGGACATCTGATTACCACTCGTATGAGTATGAGTGCTCCCTCCGATATTTTTGCTGTGAATCCGGTGGATGGATCAGCTAAAAACATCTCCGCCATTAACCAGCCCATTCTGAACCAGATCAAGATGGGGAAAGTGGAGAAACGCTGGATTACCACTACAGACAATAAGGAAATGCTTACCTGGATCATCTATCCGCCCAATTTTGATCCCGAGAAGAAATATCCCACACTGCTTTATTGCCAGGGAGGCCCGCAAAGCAGTGTGAGTCAGTTTTGGAGTTACCGATGGAATTTCCAGATGATGGCAGCCAACGACTACATTGTGGTGGCGCCAAACCGAAGGGGACTTCCCGGTTTTGGCCGTGAATGGAACGAGCAAATCAGTGGGGATTACGGTGGCCAGAATATGCAGGATTATTTCAGCGCCATCGATACTATGGCCAAAGAACCTTATGTGGATGAAGAAAATCTGGGTGCCGTAGGTGCCAGTTACGGGGGCTATTCGGTCTATTGGCTCGCAGGCAACCACGATAAGCGATTCAGCGCTTTCATCTCGCATTGCGGGGTGTTCAACCAGGAGATGATGTACACCACCACCGAGGAGATGTTCTTTGTCAACTGGGATCTGAAGAAGCCTTACTGGGAAATGCCGGAAAAACATTACAATTTCTCACCACACCTCTTTGTGGAAAAATGGGACACCCCCCTGCTTGTCATCCATGGAGGTAAAGATTTCCGGATTCCTTACACCCAGGGAATGGCTGCCTTCAATGCTGCAAAACTCAGAGGGGTTCCGTCACGTTTCCTCTTCTTTCCCGAAGAGAGTCATTGGGTACTTACCCCACAAAACGGAATCCTATGGCAAAGGGAATTCTTTGGTTGGCTGGATAAATGGCTTAAGGAATAGCTGGTAAGCTGATGAGCTGGTGAGTTTTTTCTCACCAACTCATCAGTTCAACAGCTCTTTCGTCTGCATCCTTCGTTTGCGCCCCACTACTACCATAAATACAATAGAAACAGCTTTCAGTAGAAATCCGGCGTACATAAGCAAAGAACCGATCAAAGCGGTTGAAGGCTCGCCCTTCAAAAAACCGCCGGTTCCCACCATGGCAATACCTGCAAAAAGCATCACGAGATAACGTCCTCCAGCGAGAGAGCCATTAAGTAATCCAAGTGTGAGATATAAAACTTTAAGCGAAATACCCGCAATCAGCACATAGCTGTACCAGTCCACACTAAAAATTCGCAATCCGACAGCTACAAAAACCAAAAATAACCCTGTAAAAAGAAAAATTTTATTGTTCATTCTTAATGTTTTTCATTTAATGTTCATATAAGCTCCGAGGCAATTCATTCTTCGGCCACCATCATTCAACAAACATAAAAGCAAGTTTATTGTTCTTTATGATACATTGATAAAATAAAAAAAACCTCTAAATACATTTCGCGTCAAAGGTAGAATAACCATTTTTATTTTACTCATCAAAACCATCCATGAACACAAAAAAGATTCTCATTACAGGGGCCTCCTCAGGAATAGGACGCGAAACCGTTCGTTACTTTGCGGCACGCGGCTGGAAAGTCGCTGCCACTATGCGCAATCCCGAAAAAGCAGGCGACTTAGTCAATATCCCGGGCGTTGCCATTTATCCTCTGGATGTAACCCAACCACATGGTGCTGAACAAACCATCCTTAAAGCATGGCAGGACATGGAGGGGATTGATGTGGTGGTTAACAATGCCGGCTACGGCGCACTGGGGATTCTGGAAGGAGCAGGTGATGAACAAATCATCAGACAAATAGACACCAATGTATTGGGAACCTTAAGGGTAATCAGATACATATTGCCTTTGATGCGAGAAAGAAAGAAAGGAACTATTATCAATCTATCCTCCATTGCCGGAAAAATGGGGCTCCCTCTTTATTCGCTGTATCATGCCAGCAAATATGCAGTGGAAGGACTAACAGAAAGTCTCTTTTATGAACTTCATCCCTTCAACATTAAAGTAAAAATCATTGAGCCGGGCCCGGTGAAAACCGAATTCAACGGCCGCTCCAAAGATGAAATACTACCCCCTGATGACCAAAAATATATTGCCATCTCACAGAAGGTTTCTCATTTTTACAATAAAACATTCAAATACGCGGCTCAACCCGAGGTTGTAGCGAAAGCCATATACCGCGCAGCCACTTCGCGAAGTAACAAGCTCAGGTACCCGGCAGGTTTTCAGGCCAAAATGTTTTTATTGCTTTACCGGATTTTACCGGGAACATGGTTCAGGAGACTGACACGCATTCTTATCAACATTTAAGAAATGCTTGTCTATAAAGTCCAACTTCTGCGTTGTTGCTCAAAATCTAAAACCTCATCCCGATTGTACTTTTTGTTGGTTTTTTGTTCAAAAAACCTTACAAAAGCTACTTCGGGACTGCGGTTTAGATTTTTTACACGCCGTGAATTTGAACTTTCTATCTCAAACACGTGAAAAACGCTTAGTTTATAGACAGCCCCTAAGTAGTGCCTGTCCATAAACTAAGCAAATTCTGTTTTTAGAGCTGTTTCTGGTCAGAAAGCCCCAATTGCTAGGCTTGCGAAGCCGCCAAAAACGGAGTTTACTAATCGTAAATGAGTATTTTGGCGGCAAGCGTAACGACGCAAGTAGTACTTTATGGACAGAAACTAAGTATATTTGCATTTCCTGATTAAACTTCTCACATGCAAAAAAGTCAATATTTTATGTTTTTTGTAATCGTACTCACAGTTCAGATACTCGTCAATTTTTATCTTACATGGCGGGGATACCAAGCCCTTGAGGCATATCCAAAAGTCAGACCCTGGTTTATAGCCTTCATGGTACTGGCCACTTTTAGCTACATCATTGGGCGCACCCTCGAAAAAAGCATGTACAACCCGCTCACTGTCTCCCTCCACTGGCTGGGAGCGTTTTGGTTTGCCGTTATGCTTTACGCCACACTGCAGGTATTATTGATCGATATAGTTCGACTCATTGATCTGGCAATTCCGTTTATTCGAAAAATGGCCGGAGCCGATTATACACGGTTCAAGTTCATTGTGGGAGCCTCTGTAGCTTCAGTTACATTCCTCATTATCTTGGCGGGTCATATCAATGCCTGGCACCCAAGGACAGCCAAACTTGATATTGAAATTCCCAAATCGGCCAATGGCCTGAAAGAATTGCGTATTGCTGCGGTCAGTGACGTGCATATGGGCACCATCATAGGGCCTCGGAAGACCGGTAAACTCGTCAATAAGCTCAATGCCCTCAATCCGGATATCATTTTAATGGCCGGAGATGTGTTGGATGAAGACGTAGGCCCTGTTATTCGCCAGAACCTGGGAGATTCTCTGCGTAAACTCAAAGCACCTATGGGCATTTATGCCTCTACCGGAAACCATGAATATATCGGTGGAGGAGAACCATCAATAAATTATCTTGAAGAACATGGCATAAAAGTCCTTCGCGACTCTTCAGTGCTTATCGGGAATGCCTTTTATGTGATTGGCCGTGAAGACCTCCATGCCAATTTCAGCAAAGACCAGAAAAGAAAGGGCGTGGAAGATCTTCTTCAGAATATCGACACCAACCTGCCGGTAATTATGCTGGATCACCAGCCATATCATCTGGACTCCGTTACAGGAAAAGGCATAGACCTGCAGATCTCCGGGCATACTCATCACGGGCAATTATGGCCATTCGGATATATTACCAATAAAATTTATGAGGTAAGCCGTGGTTACAAACAAAAAGGTGACACGCATTTTTGGGTAAGTACCGGATTTGGCACCTGGGGCCCACCGGTAAGGACCGGCAACAGACCCGAGGTGATTTTAATTAATTTAAAATTCCAGGATAACACCAATAGTAGGAAGGACAGTTCCCGAAGTGGTAATTAACTCCTTCAGGTCGTACTCCTGATTCTCAGCAGGAGCAGATGGATTGGCTACCACCGGCTCTCCATTATCTCCAAGACGCTGAACCAACCGTGGAGGATTCTCATTCTGCTTGTTGTAAACATTCTGAATGTCCAAATACAATCCCAGGGAGAACTTTGGAAACATCCATGATTTATCCACCCGCAAATCGAGTTGATGGAATGAGGGCAACCGCTTTTCATTGAAACGATTGTAATCCGGGTATTCACGGCCGCGCACATTCCATGCCTGCACATCTCTTGATTTTTCCAGATCATAAGGTGTGTATGGCAAACCTCCGGCAAAACGCCATTTCAGTCCGAAATCCCAATTCTTTTTAAACGACTTATTGAAGGTGAACGTCAATAAATGCTCACTATCCCATGCTGAGGGCACATAATTTCCGTCCACATCGGTAAACTCGGCATGACTCCAGGTATAAGCCAATATATAACTGTATCCTTTGGGTGATTTTTGTCTGACCAACAACTCCAATCCATAGGTACGCCCCTCGGAAGAACTGGTCACTTCCTCATCACCGAAAGTTCCGTAATCTCCACCTTTGCTTGCCATCGCTACGGAATCCTGAACCGAAAACGGATAGTTGTCATAATCTTTCAGGAATCCTTCCAGCCCAATGCGGGTATAGTTATTGGGCCTCCACTCAACACCAGCCACCAAATGGTCGGCATGAATGTACTTTAAGCCGTTGTTTTTATTTACCAATTGTCCATCGTTGTCACGGTACCCCATCATGGTGTAGGCCGGCAACTGGAAATACCGTCCGGAGTTAAAGGTAACGCTTACCCGGGGCATCAATTCGTAGGATGCCGTAAGCCTTGGACTGAATTGCGTCAGCGGATTATTCATCTCATTGCTGTAGGTATTAGCATCAAAACGCACTCCGGCTCTCACATCCAGCTTTTCATCCAGAAACTTTCTCGACACAGAGCCAAAAGCACCATATTGAAAAAAATCCAGATCGGAACTGTAACGAATCAATGCTTCCTGACCGTCACGAAAAGTACGGGCAAAAGTCCGGTTGTAATAGGAGGCACTTTCCAGATTTATCCCCCCTTTAAGCGTATATTCCCCGGGATTGCTGAAAATTTCGAACCGCAAACGGTTTTGAATCTCATCGCTGGTATAATCGGTCAGCAATTTGTCGGGATTATCCACCTCGTTGTCTTCGTATTTTGAAATAACATTGTTCAAATGACTGCGACTGAGGGCCAGCACATAGTAATTTCGCTCCCTAAAGTGCTTATAGCTGGCTCCCACAGTATAATTCCATTGCTCGTAAGCCGGCAGATACTTTAAGGTATAGCGATTTTCCTCCGTAGGATCAGGAGATGGATTGTACTTAAACTCATCTATGGCTCCGACACCCAGCAATGTCAATTCGTTTTTCTGATCAAAGCGCGTTTTGGTACGAAACTGAAAATCATTAAACGTAGGCAAAAAGGGCAAACCAATCTGATCAAACAAAAACTGTAAATAAGAGCGACGCACTGAAAACAGCGCTCCTGTTTTCTCTCCTAAAGGAGTATTAGCAGATAAGGAAATTTCTGAGGCACCCAAAGTACTCTTAAAAGATGGTTTGTCCTTGTTGGCATCAATCTGCTTAAACTCGAATACCGAACTCATGGCACCTCCCCTGTCAGCAGGAAAAGCACTGGAATAGAAATCCACTTCACGAATAAAGTCCACATTTAAAATCCCCACAGCTCCTCCCGATGCTCCCTGAGTGGAGAAATGGTTCAACACAGGAATTTCAATTCCGTCCAGAAAAAAACGATTCTCAGAAGGGCCACCTCCTCGCACAATCAGGTCATTGCGAAAGGAGACAGCTGCACCCACCCCGGGAAAGCTCTGCAATACTTTGGCCAAGTCACGGGATGCCCCTGCCCCTTTCTCTATTTGCTCAATTCCTATCCGTCTCAAAGACACAGGCGTTTCACCACGGCGAACAAAACTTCCGGCAGTTACCTGCACCTCCTCCAACTGGGTGGTTTTTTGTTTCATGGCGATCTCGATGTAATTAGATCGCACAGCCGAGAGATTAATCTCTTCTGTCAACTTGTTCTCATAACCAATGGACGATAATTGCAAACGAATAAATCCGGGATCCAGCTCCTCAAAAATGAATTCTCCATCCTCATTGGTAGTAGTCCCTGTATTGGTGCCTTCGATCACAATATTCACAAAAGGCAGCGGATCGTTATTGTAGGCATCTTTCACCAATCCTCTGAGGGTCGCATTCTGGGCAAAACCCAGTGAGGTAATGAAAAGGAAAACTATAAATAATTTCAGTTTAAGTGTCATCTTGTTTTGTTTAGAGTTTAAATGTAGAATATTAAACACCAATTACAATCAAGTTGTTCTAAAAAAAGAATCAAACCTTCAAAATCCACACCTCAAATTCTTTAGTTTCGTACTAAAAATGATATATTTGAGAGATAACCACAAAAATGATGGATGGGGCAAAAGAAAAATCTACATCCCGAAAAGCTACTGGGGAAGTTTCTGAAGTGGCGGTTGCGACACATCAGCAATCGTCAGTTTATCATGTTTCTGAGCATCCTGATAGGAATTGCTTCGGGTCTGGGTGCGGTTGCCATTAAAAACAGTGTTCACTTCATCAGTGTGTTGGTTCAGGATATTATTCATGCCGAAGGACCCGGATATATCTTTCTTTTCTCCCCCATCATCGGAATTCTACTCACGGTACTTTTCATCAAATATGTACTCAAGCGCCCGGTACGCCACGGTATTCCCAACGTACTTTATGCACTGTCCAAAAGAAAAGGACGCATCAGAAGCCACAATATGTTTTCGAGCATTGTTACCAGCTCCTTAACGGTGGGATTTGGAGGCAGTGTGGGATTGGAGGGCCCCACTGTATCAACAGGAGCAGCCATTGGCAGTAACATCGGGCAACTCTTTCATCTCAATTTCAGACAAATTACCCTGTTACTGGGTTGTGCTTCGGCAGCGGCCATGTCGGCCATTTTTAAAGCACCTGTTGCCGCCATTGTTTTTGCATTGGAAGTCATTATGCTGGATCTGACCCTCTCGGCAATCGTTCCTTTGCTGATGGCCTCAGCATCGGCAGTTCTCACCTCCTATCTGTTTATGGGACAACAGCTGTTGTATCCCGTAAATATTCGGACAACTTTTGAAATAAACGATCTCCTTTTTTATATTTTGCTGGGTATCATAACCGGACTGGTGGCCGTATATTTCACCAAAGTGTATCTCTATATTGAACGCCTTTTCGGAAAATTAAAAACCCTGCAATCCCGACTGCTCGCCGGAGGACTCGGACTTGGGATATTGCTTTTCTTTTTCCCCTCACTCTATGGAGAGGGCTACGAAATCATCAACCGCATTCTGGCAGGAGACGTATCCTTTCTGTTTGACCAGCAAATTTTCTCCGGACTTCGCACCTATTGGCCCGCAGTGGCAGGCTTAATGCTTCTGATGATTGGCCTGAAGGTGGTGGCGACCTCCATCACCTTCGGCAGCGGAGGAGTAGGAGGAATCTTTGCCCCAACCCTTTTTATCGGCTCCAGTACGGGCTTGTTGTTTGCCATGCTCATCTCTCACATGGGCATTGCAGAACTTTCGGAACAAAATTTTGCCCTTGCAGGAATGGGAGGATTGATTGCCGGGGTTCTGCATGCGCCTTTGACAGGTCTTTTCCTGATTGCCGATGTCACCGGAGGCTATGAACTCTTTCTCCCATTGATGATAACGGCTGCCATTTCTTTTGCCACGGCCAAAACCTTTGTTAAAAACTCGGTATATACCCATCAGCTGGCACAACGCAAGGAGTTGCTGACTCACGACAAAGACCAGGTGGCGCTTACCCTCATGGATGTAACCAAACTCATTGAAACAGACTTCTCGATAATCTCTCCCGATGCCAAATTGGGAGATCTTGTAAATGTAGTCTCCAAAGCACACAGAAACCTGTTCCCGGTAGTTGACAACCAGGGAATTCTACACGGAATGGTGAAAATGGATGACATACGTAACATCATTTTCAAGCCGGACCTTTATGAAACTGTGAAAGTCAACGACCTGATGTACATGCCGGAATATTTCATCAGTCCCGACGACTCCATGGAAGACCTTGTAGAGATTTTCCGTACATCCGGACGATTCAATATTGCTGTCATCGACAAAGGGAAATACCTGGGCTTTATTTCCCGTGCCAATGCATTTACGGCTTACAGAAATTTTGTAAAACGCTTTTCGGGAGAATATTAAGAATCTTGAGGGAAATACAAAAGCCAACACAATTATGATATTGAGGCGAACTCCAAAAGATTTTGAATCAAGGTGTCACCCCTGCCGGGGCTTTTGCACACATTGCAATGCCATTGCTACCAAACTGTCGCCCCCCCGGGGCTGGTCTACCATGCAAAGGAAAAATTAAATAATAATAACCTCCACCTATAAATTGAAAAATGCATGGTCATGCCAGAAATCCAACTTCAGCTAAAAAGAAGGCCCTCATTCCTCTTCCCTCATTCTGCACCATCCAAACACCACCCTCTTTGCTCTATGCATTTTGCCCAATTCATCTCTACTCAAAAAGTCCCTCATCTCTGATAAGCATCAGGATTGCCGACTGGGAGACAATCACATACTTCTGATTATTAAATTCGATCTCGTAGCCACTGTTTTGCAGATAAATAGCCAGATCTCCCTCACGAGGCTGAAGCGGCACATAACGAACATTATCACTCTTCGATTTCCATGGCTCATCCTCCTCAGCAATGGCCGGGATGGGATAACCTGGCCCTACTTTCACCACATAACCGGAGTGTACTTTTTCTTTTTCCTGCACATTGGGAGGCAGAAACAGACCTGACTTGGTTCGTTTTTCGGGTGTTTTGGGCTGAATCAGCACTCTGTCGCCCACTACAATGAACTTGCTTAAATCTTTTTCGTCAATTCCGGGAACCATTTTTTTCCGGCAAATATAAAAATAATCGTTCGTAAAAGGCTATTTTTGGAGTTGACTAAAAACAAAGACCAATACCAATGTTTAAAAAAGTTCCTCATACCTACGTAATTGTATTTTCTCTGATAGTAATGGCAGCCGTGGCCACCTGGTTCGTTCCCGGCGGACAATATGTAGCCCCCGAAGATGGCAGCACCACCTCTATGGTCGATTTCCGTGAGGTGGAGAGTCAACCCCAGACGTGGCAGGTATTTTCAGCGCTATTCGAAGGTTTCGAGAAACAGGCAGGCATCATCGTATTTATCCTGATGATTGGCGGAGCCTTTTGGATTCTCAATGACAGTAAAGCCATAGATATGGGGATTTACTCCTTTCTGAAATTCACCCGGAAAATGGATAAATACAAAGCCATCAAACTCATTGGAGCCAACAATCTCATCATTGTCATGGTGATGCTGATGTTTTCCATCTTTGGGGCAGTTTTTGGCATGAGTGAGGAGACCATCGCCTTTGTGGTCATTGTGGTTCCGCTGGCAATATCCATGGGTTACGACAGCATCATGGGGGTTTCCATGGTGTTTGTGGCAGCCGGTCTGGGCTTTGCCGGAGCAGTACTAAATCCTTTTACCATCGGGATTGCGCAGGGACTGGCAGGTCTTCCACTTTTCAGTGGTTTCGAATACCGGCTCTTTTCCTGGGTCGTCATCAATCTCATTGGCATTGGTTATATTTTATGGTATGGAGCACGCATCAAAAAAGACCCGAAGCGGTCACCTGTTTATGAGGAAGACCATCACTGGCGACATGAGATAACGGAGATTGATGCCGAAACAGGTCATAAAACCTATACCGCCTCATGGGTTGCCTATTTCCTAACCTTAGGTGCACTGATTCTGTTTTCCATCTATTGGCCTGTGAGCACCCTGACAATTGGCGGAGGCGATGGAATAACCACCTTTTTTATTCCCGGTCTCACAGCGCTTTTTGCCATAACAGGATATCTTGCCCTGCGAAAATCTTCTCCTGCCTTTGTGTTGGTAATTCTGGGGTTCACCATTTTATTCCTGATAGTCGGTGTCATGGGTTTTGGCTGGTACATCATGGAAATTGCCACCCTCTTCTTTGCCATGGGCATACTGGCCGGAATAGCAATGAACAAAAGTGCTGATGAAATTACTCACCTGTTTCTCGAAGGTGCCAAAGATATCATGTCAGCCGCACTGATTGTAGGATTGGCCGGAGGAATCATTGTCATTCTCGAAAACGGTAATATTGTGCACACCATTTTACACGCGATGGCCGGAGGAATGCAGGAAATGGGCAATGTGGCTTCTGTTGGAATTATGTATGTCATTCAGACTGTCATCAACATTGTTATTCCCAGTGGATCGGCTAAAGCGGCACTCACCATACCCATCATGGCTCCTTTTAGTGATCTGATAGGTCTTTCCAGGCAGGCTACGGTAATGGCCTTCCAGTTTGGCGATGGTTTTACCAACCTCATCACCCCCACATCAGGGGTGTTAATTGGGGTGTTAGGCGTGGCACGTATTCCTTATGTGAAATGGGCAAGATGGATTGCTCCTTTAATTGCCATCCTGATCATCACTGGTTTTCTGCTACTTATACCTACAGTAACCATGAACTTAAACGGTTTTTAACCATTTATTTTTGTTTTTTCTCTTGTCGGTTTGTTGATTTGTATTTAGGTTTACAATTAAACAGCAAACCGAAAACGCAGTAACATGGCGCCTGACAATAGCGCCAAGCAACAACAAAACAGCAAAATAGAATATCAACAAATCTTATATATGGCACGTCCCGAAAAAGTTTTGAAGTATTGCCCCAGTTGTGGCTCAGGATTGTTTAAAACAGACTCCGCCAAATCATTCAAATGCGACAGTTGCGGGTTTAAGTTCTTTATCAACAGTGCTGCAGCCGTGGCCGCTGTCATAGAAAACGAAGAAGGGCAGATACTACTCACAGTCAGAGGGGTAGAACCGGCCATCGGGGCACTTGACTTACCAGGCGGCTTCGTTGATCCCATGGAAAATGGGGAAGATGCACTAAAACGGGAATTAAAAGAAGAACTGAATCTTGAGGTCACCGACCTGTCCTATCTGGGAAGCTTTCCCAATGAATACGTCTATAATGATTATTCCGTTTTTACAACCGATTTCGGATTTGCCTGCAAAGTAAAAAGCTTTGAGAATATTAAGGTGGACGACGACATTGCGGACTTTCACTTTTTCGACCCCAAAGAGATTGATTTTAACAAAATCAGCAGTAATTCTATCAAAAAGATCCTAAAAACCTATCTGGCAGACAAAAAATAATGACGAGCGAACTTATCATTCTCCTGTGGAGTGCTGCAAGTATCGGGTTTGTTCATACACTTCTCGGACCCGATCATTATCTCCCATTCATCGTAATCGGGAAGGCAAAAGACTGGGGTCTCTCGCGCACTCTCGGACTAACGGCTATTTGTGGTATAGGGCACGTTTTAAGCAGCGTAATCATAGGTGTGTTAGGGATACTCATTGGCATTCAGATGCAAAAGTTAACCTGGTTCGAAGGAGTCAGGGGCAATCTGGCTGCCTGGGGTTTAATTGCATTTGGTTTGTTATATGCCATCTGGGGTTTGAGACATTATCTCAAACACAAAAGAAAGGCCCGGCATGGCCATGAACACAAGTCTGTATCCAATGCAACTCCATGGATGCTTTTCATTATATTTTTCCTGGGGCCGTGCGAGCCGCTTATTCCCCTGCTTATGTATCCGGCCGCACACGAAAGCGCAATGGCTGTAATATTGGTTACCACAATTTTTGGAGTTGTAACGGTAGGAACCATGCTCATAGCTGTTTGGGCCGCATCCCTGGGACTGTCGCAAATCAGATTTCAGAAACTTCAACCTCTAGCCCACCTGTTGGCTGGTATCATTATATTTGCATCAGGATTATCCATTCAGTTTTTGGGACTGTAAAACAGACACAAAAGCAATACACCCATGAAACAATCTTACGATTTAACCGGTTTTTGGCGTTTCCATGAAGAATTTGATCATGGAGAAGACTTCGGAGAAGCCCGTTTGTTTCAATCAGGGAAACAACTTTCCGGACATATCGTATTCAAAGAAGTCATTCCGGATGAGTCTCCTATGTTCATCCGCGTCACAATAAAAGGAAAAGTTGAGGGGGCACAGGTTATTTTCTCAGAATCATCAGTAGTCGTCCTCTCCGGGGGAGAAAATGCTTCTTACGAGCCCGAAGAGCGGTCAGGGCTCATCAACGCCATGGGACAAATTGTTGGCTCGGGAGAAGATACTCAGGGTGTAAATGGTGTATTTGTGTTGGAACGAATTCTATAAAACACAAGTAATCACTCCACTACAACTGTCCAAAATTGCCTCATCCAGCCAGAACTTGTTTATTAAGATCAAATGGACGAGTTACCCCAAAAATAATATTTCATAACATTGGTTTCCGGTTATTAATTGATGTTGCTTCGCCCTTCTCGCAATTATTTCATCTTAAAAGGTCCGTCATCACGAACGTAGAGAAGTAATCTAATTTTTTTTTACCGGCCCCTAATAAAAAATTACATCATCATTTCCGGCACACCTTGTCATGCTCTTCCATTAAAAAAATAACAAGTTAAAAATTACTCCTTTCAAACTTTCTTTTAAAAAATATATTTCGTAAATTTTATGACATCTGAACCGATAGTAGGAGTTGTTCAGTGAGTGATAAAGCGCGAAACGAGATTGTTTTACCCTCAAAATACCAGACCTATGAGACGTGTATTACTCCTTACAGATTTTTCAGAGATTGCCAGAAATGCCGCAATCTATGCGCTTAAAATGTTTGAAAAAGAACAGGCACATTTTGAGTTACTGAACATCTTTGACGTCGAATTCAGTGGCAGTCCCTACATCATGCAGGTAAAAGAAGAAATGGCTGAAGAAAGCATTCGCGGTTTGCGAAAAGAACTGTCTTTGCTTCATGCCAAATTCCCCAATGCACGCATAGAACTGGCCTCCAGATTTGGGGCAATGACTGAAATCTTAAAGAAAGAGATCAACGACTACGAACCGGAAATAATTATATTGGGCTGCAAAGGAGAAATCGCCCTGGAACACTTCCTGCTTGGAAGTACTGCTCTTGAAATCATCAAGCATATACATTTCCCTATGCTGGTTGTTCCCAAAGAAGCAAGATTTGAGGCACCCGACAAGATTGCATTTGCAACAGACCTGAAAGACGTTGACATTCCCAAAATGGCTGCCCCCCTCACCCATCTGATTGAAGCCTACAACAGCGAACTTCTATTTCTGAATGTGCTGGAAGAGGAATACATCAACCGCATTGAAGCTGAAGAAAAAATTGCAGCTCACTTTCCCGGTATAAAACTGAGTTTTCACTTCATCGATAACGAGGGTGATCTTTGCAAAAGCATATTAAAATTCATGGATGAAAACGATGCAACCCTGCTGACACTAATCAGACATCACCATTCCTTTTTTCAACGAATTTTCAATCCCCATATCATCCAAAAAATGGTAAGACATCCGCATCATCCGATGTTGATATTGCATGAACAAAGTTAAAGCCTTGTTGGTATTTTGAGATCTTATGAATAAAAGCAGCCGGAGTCTCTAATGCCATAACATTTATAGTTTAAATATGGAAGCCACTGTTCCTGAGGCGTGCACCGTATCAGTCCGGCTCAAAGTTGGCAATAATGATTTTAGCGCATCATTGCTTTATTATCTCACAAACAGACAGTCAAGTAATAATCCAATTGAAAAAATATTTCCGTTTCTTTTGTAATAAATTCTTAACAAGGAATACTTTATTTGAAACAGATCACTAATAACTTCTTCAATGTATATTTGGGTTACATGGTTTGTCAAATAGATGATTTTTTTAGATGGGGTTGCGCCATATTACCGCTGGCGAACACATGTATTAAATCATTGGGAATTACGGGAGTTGTTATTGTCTGCCGTTACAATTGTTGACCGGGGCAGGAATCTTTAAGCAACTGCCTACCATCAAACATTTTAAACATAATTCTGACAACGGGACGTACATCTCAGTATAATGGTTTCAAATCACATTTAAAGATTATTTCTTCTGTTTCTCAACCTGTACAAATATCTCTGTAGAATAAGGACCAAAACAAGATGTTGTTCAGAAGTACCAGTTTATTATATTTTTTTACTTTGCGTAATATGTCCTTTGTGCTGACTAAGGTTAACAGCTTGAACACCCACAATCTTTTCTATTCCCGGCAAAATAGTTTTCAATAATGCCAGTAGCGCAACCACACCCTAATCCCGAAAGAACTGTTATTGCCGCCTGGCGACAATTTAAGGCACATGCCCCACATTCCATACAATAATCCTGTTTAACAATTTCAGCTTTTCCCATTTCAATATTGAAAACCGCATGTGGGCAGACTTTAACACACATGCCGCAACCATTACATTTGTCCTGATTAAGCTTTAGGGTGACAACATCTTTTATATAAACCATCGTTTTCATCACTTTCTAAGTTAAGTTATTGATAATATACAAAATAAGCCCAGTGCTGACCATAAAAATTTGAATTGGTACAAATATTTTCATCTCTTTTTTAACTCCCGAAAGAGAAGTGAATGTGGAGGCACCTGTAAAATTCATGGTCATAAAAGATGAAATTGCCGGGAGCAAAAGGAACCAGGCTGCAATCCCAAAATATCCAACCCCTAAATCTCCTGTTAAGAATAGGATACCCGACAAGAAAAAACCGCTAATCAAACCTTTAAAAGCAAACATTCTTACCGGGATATAAGGCAAGACAACGGGAGTAATGAGTATGCCTGTAAAATAAGAAAGAGTAATTAAAATCATGGCCGTTAAGCCATTATTAATAGCTTGTATCAGGTTTACACCCTGTGGATCAATTGCTGAAAGCAGAAACATTATTGCAAAAGCTGCAAAAAGTTTATACCTGGCATATACAATATCCACCGTTAACAATTTTATCCGGTCGGAGAAATTGAAGGTTACGGTACGCATTTCGGTTGTTGTCTGGTATCTGTTTTGTATAAAGGCTTTTATATCTTTTGCCCTAACCGGACCGAATATTACACGAAATCCATGATCAACAATTTCTCCCAAAATACGTGGGTTAATATTAGTCTGAGATTGCTTTATTGTACCGGGAATGGGTTTTGGGCAAACTGCCGTTAAACTTTTTACAAGGTGGGCTGCTATTCCAACAGCACCAAGTTGAGGTACAATAATTTTCCTGTGATTAACTATCTTACCCAGTCGTGTCACTTTTATCCGGTGAACAAGTTCAGATGTACCGAAGGTGCCTTTCCCGGCTGCGCACCAAACATTAACACCTTTCGTGTCTAACACCAATATCCAAGCATCAATGCCATCAAGGTTTTTTCGCAAATGATCGAATGACAATTTATAATTGGCGGTAACAAATACATCAGAACTTTCATCAGGTTTACCTGTTGCATAAAGACCTGGAGCGACCAGATAATGGTCACGTCCTATTAGCCAACGCACTTTTACTGCACCCCAGTATAACTTAGTTGCTACTTGAGGAATTTCTCTAATTGGGGTATTGACAGTACCAATAATCATTTGTCTATTTTTCTGTTTCATCATTATAGGTTTTTATAATCCAAGCCAGTATGTTAGTTTAAAGGAGAACTCGAAATTCTTATTCTTTGCTGAAGTTGTCATATCATCCTTTACTATCAGATACAAATCACTCATTGGTGCAAACCGCCATTGAAGGATACTATTAAAGTTTACATTTTTTATTTGCGTATTATACTGAATCAGATTGGACCAGAATAATTTGGTTGAGAAGCTTACTTCAGGTTCAAAACTAATTAAGTGATAGGTAACATTACCATTGTCCTGATTAAGTTCAATATCAGCTAAATTGTAATTTAATGTAATTGTGGCGAAGGGTTGAACTGAATAGGTGGGGCCACCTGAGAAAGTAAATTTTGTACCATCGTAAAATTCTCCATAATCGGCCTGGAACTTATATTTGAATTTCTTCCGCTTATCAGATTCATAAAGAAAAAACAGATTCTTATTGGTGTAGGTTCCGGACTTAACGGGATTTTGATTTCCGAGAACATCATGTGGAATAAGTAGATCGAAACTATTATATGATCCCTGTAGAACAATATGTACATTGTTCGAGAAAACACACCAATATCCCAAGTCAAAAATCAGCTCGTTTAATCTGTTCTGCTCATTTAAGTATGTATGGAGATTAATATATTCTCCCATTACAATAATATGTTCGTCATTCTTAAATTGATATAATTCATACTTGTTCGTAAAATGCGTATATCCAAAACGATAGGTTGTATCAAGAAATGAATCCTTGTGATAAAGGCGAGGAATAAAACCAATATCGGGCGAATAATTTTTGTCGACATGTTCCATCCAGTTCTGGGTTTTGAATACTTTATTGTAATAAGTGAAACCAAGACCATAAAAAAGATTGTCAGTTTTATTGCTCTGAGTGAAATTGGAATGTAATTTTGTACTTCCAGACCATTTGCCATCCTCACTCGTGAAGTCAAATTCAATTCCACCAGTGCGGTTGTAATCCTCCTTCTGATATTCGAAATCTCCTATTGAATTCCTATTGGTGAACAGGCCTTTTATAGCTGAGCGCTTGAATATCCCTCTCTGAACACTTGCTACTAAATAGTTTTGTGCACTATAGTCACCCCTCTTTTCTGTATGCGTATTGAGAAGTCCGATACGGGTACCATCTGTTATTTCACCCGATAGTCTCACACCATATAGAATAGGAATTATGTTATCATCATTTATTCCAATTCTCCGGGTATAAACAGGTTTAACTCTGCTTTCTGAAGGTGAGGTCGAAACATCATCATAAGTACCAAAACTTGTGATCAGATCACTATTTTCCAGAAAAAATCCTCTTTGCTCAGGCAGGTAATTTTCAAAGCGATAGAAATCGATATATTGCTTGTCGACCGCAACATTTGAAAAATCAGGGTTGATTGATAAATCAAGGTTAAGTGAGGTTCCAAGCGACACTTTAGCGTCCAGACCAGCCTTGGCAGTGTAATTCACTTTCTCACTTGTTTCAGTATTGTTATTGATCCCGCTGGAGATTGAGGGAATAAGAATAACTTTCTTTTTCTCGACTTCAGACAATCCCTCATTAAAATGTAATTTTCCTGTATATCCTAAATCATAATTATGCTTGCCTGCAGGGAATGAAGTCCATGAATAGGTAACATTTCTGCCCACATCGTTGCGTATAAAGTTGACACCCCAATTATTACAATCATTTTTATACTTTAGGGTGCTAAATGGGAGAACAATTTCATAAATCAGATCATTCCCCCGGGCGCTGACTTCTGCTGACCATTCGTTATTCCAGTATTTATTTACTGAAGGATACATTCCATTTTGATAAATGTTACCATCCATCAGGGCTCCTGCAGCATTTACTCCGAAATAGTAGCCATTCTTTGAGTTATCTGCAGGATCGATTACAATAGCAACGAAATCACTATTGTTAAAACTGCCATCATCATCTCTCTTAAGGCTCTGTACAATAGGTTTACCGAGCGATTCGTGACATATCAGACCAATGTACAAGTTGCTTTCGTCATACATCATTCTTACTTCAGTTGTTGCATAAGCCTGTCCGGTATCGATAGGATAATGAAGCCAGAAAGTTGTGTCATATGCAGCAAGTCCCCATGCCCTCTCTTCAAGTATTCCATCCAATGTAATATTGTCTGATATAACAGGAATATCCAAAAGTTTCTGAGCAGAATCTATGGTCGTAATCTGGCCAGGACTTTTCACAGAAATGAATAATACCAAGGATAGTATAATAAGCCTGAAAATATTCCTGAAGGATTTCCTGAACTTGATTCGTTTGGATTTTCGGATGCAATTATTTGAACAATTGGCTCTAAAGGATATAACACTTAATGTAAGCCATCGGCCTCCTACATATTGCATCCTCCGGTCTCCAGCCGTTACTTTGATGGCAAAAAATGAGGATGACATTAACAACATTTAAGCAACTCTATCAGGAGTATCAGGAATCCGGCCTGA
>Ga0247722_10000718_pt1 | contig 19399 bp, 18 predicted proteins | sample MSEWelMarce3H_FC_FD_189094 | JGI IMG/M metagenome (GOLD analysis project Ga0247722, IMG submission 189094) | Subsurface sediment microbial communities from gas well in West Virginia, United States - MSEEL Well Study Marcellus 3H_FC | ecosystem: Environmental > Terrestrial > Deep subsurface >... | reverse complement strand
AATCTTGTAAAAAAGAATGTTCAATGTTTTTTTCTACATCTTTTCTTAGTGCACGTGTCCAACTAATATTTTCAGCATTATTAATTACAAAATCTTCTACAATTAAATCAGAATTATTCTTCTTTTCTTCATTGAATAATCTTCTTTGTTCATTATAAAAGTCAATCATTTGACTCATATTAGTTTGAACTTTTTCTTTAGAAAAATTATAAACCCAAGCATCTCTATTCGTTGCAACTCCTATTGCATAGGTATTAAAAAATGATTGTGTTTTCAAATCAAATTTCTTCTCTGGAGCAATCGGAACAAACGTATCAAACGATTCATTTCGCATGGCTATCCAATCACCTTGCTCATTTGGAGAAAGTTCTTTCCATGGAATATTTGCCATCGAACCAAACTTTTTTACGATATTCAATTTTTCATCACGACTCAAATAATCGCCAATGTCGTGGTAGTATATTTTTGCTTTACTCATTTCTTTTTGCTTTTCTTGATGAGTTGTTCCAATGCTTTTTGGTCTTCGAGGTCAGCTAACTTTGCTTCCTCTTTTTTGCGGTGTGCATCAAATCTTTCGTAATGTTTTGTTGCAATTTTTTTCATTTCCTCATGGCTAATGCTTCCTGCGTTGTCAAGTAAGGGCTTTCTGCTAAATTGAATCACGCTGTCTGCTTCTTCCTTCCAAAAATTTAAACTTAATGGTATTTGGTCTTTCACACGTAATTCAGCCGTATCTAAAAACAGTGTAACCATGCGGTTAAGTGTATCAATTTCATCTTGGGACAAGTAATTTTTAGCAATAAAAATATCTTCTTTTCTTACGATGCTTCCTTTCCAAGAAGTTAATCCCATGTTTGGTAATTCCGCTGCTGCACGATTCACAATAATTTCTGCTGCGGTGTGTTTTGTTACTGCGTAAAGCAATTTATTTTGAACGCTAGCAAAAAAAAGGTCTGTTTGTCGGTCTGTTTTGTCATAATCTTCACTCAACATAAACAAATCCCTAATTTTTTGATAAAAACGTTTTTCCGAAGAACGAATGTCGCGAATACGAGCAAGTAACTCATCAAAATAATCTTTCCCAAATTGTTGCCCTTGCTTTAGTCGCTCATCATCCAATACAAAACCTTTGATAATAAATTCTTTTAAGGTTTGTGTAGCCCAAATACGAAACTGTGTAGCTTCACGACTATTAACACGATAACCAACAGCAATTATGGCATCAAGGTTGTAGAATTTTGTTTTGTAGTTTTTTCCATCCGATGCAGTTGCCGAGAATTCCTCGGTAACTGAATTTGCCTCCAATTCTTTTTCTTTAAAAATGTTTTTCAAATGCAAAGAAATGTTATCGCTAGAGCAATTAAATAAATTCGCCATTGCTTTTTGACTCAGCCAAAAATTTTCATTTTCAAAGCGAACATCTACCTTTATTTTTCCGTCTGCGTTTTGGTATAGTATAATTTGACTCATAAACTAAGCTATTATTTTTATGAAAGTACAATACGAACAGATTTAACTTCTGAAACAAGTTGTTTCAGAAGTTCGAAATATGCTTCCGAATTTAAGACTTCTGTTGAATTAGTATTCGTCATTTTTTGGTGTATCAATTAATTATTAGAAACAGGTTTCTTCACTAACAAGGTAATTGAAATAGGTGTTCGAGAACCAGAACCAAATATTTTGCCCCCTTCTTTTCTTGATAATTCACCGCTTGTACGTTGATTACCTCTTAAATTGAAAACATAAATTTTATCAAATTCTTCTTCCAAGGCTTTTCTAAAACCATCTGTGCTATTACCGTCCAACCAAGCTCCATTTGAAACAAAACAAATAATACCTCCATTTTCATCCAATCGGTCTGTGCTCCACCTAAACGCTTTGATATAGGCATCATACAAAGATTTATTTAATCCTGCATTAGATCGTTGTGCATACGTTGCATTTATGCGAGCATCTAAAACTGGATAACTTTGATTTTGGGCATTATCATTCGCTGATTTTTGACCAATTGAATAGGGAGGGTTACCTATTATTACTCTAACAGGTGATTTCTTTTGACGCTCAACTCTTTCAGAATTTTGAGGGAACATTTCAGAAAATAGTACATCTGAATTTGATACTTCAGATAATTGAAATGTATCTGTTAATACAATTCCATCAAAAGGAGTATATTTTTCTTTTCCGATTCCATCATCAGGGTCAGGTGTAGCATCGTGGTAAGCATTTTCAATATTGATAGTTGCAATATAATAAGCCAATAAGACTAACTCATTGGCATGTAATTCATATTTATACTTGCGTTCTAAATCTTCTAAATTTATCAGGCCACTTTGTAATAGTCTCACAATAAACGTTCCTGTACCAGTAAATGGGTCCAAAATATGTACGTTTTCATCAGATACACTTCTTCCAAATTCTTGTTTCAATACATCATTTACAGAATGTAATATTAAATCAACAACTTCAATAGGAGTATAAACAATACCTAATTTTTCCACCATTTTTGGGAAAGCCGTTTTAAAGAACTTGTCATACAATTCGATGATGATACGTTGTTTTCCATCTGCGTTATCAATACCCGCAGCACGCATACGTACAGATTCATAAAATTTATCAAGTGTTTCCGCATCCTTATCCAAATTTTGGTCTTCCAAAATATCCAACATTCCCTGCATGGAAATGGATATAGGATTATTTTTTACAAATGAATATCCTTCAAATAGGGCTTCAAAAACAGGTTTTGTGATGATATGTTGTGAAAGCATATCAATAGCTTCTTGTTCGGTAATACTTGGATTAATATTTTTTTGTAATCCTAATAAAAACTTATCAAATTCTTTTTGATGTATTCCGTCATCATGAACCAGTTGCTTAATACGAATGATTTGTCTTTCTGCAATTTCAGCTACATTTTTAGCCCATTGTTCCCAGTATCTTTTATCTCCTACTTTTTGAACCATTCGAGCAAAAACCACATTTTGTAACTGTTCAAATTGTAGTGCTAATTGTTGGCTAAAATCTTTATTTGTAGTTGAGGTTTGTGTATCAGGGGTATAAGTTCCGTCTTCTCCAAATGAAAAATCAGGTCTGCCGACTAAAATTTGTTCTGGTCGTTTTTTATTTAATTCAATTTTATTTACGGTAGCATTAAATCGATCATCATGTGCTCTTAAAGCATTCAATACCGACCAAACTACTTTAAAACGTTCGTTATCATCTAACGCTTTATCAGCTTCTACATCTGAAGGTACAACAACAGGAATGATAATATATCCATATTTCTTTCCTGGAGCCAATCGCATCACCCTTCCTACAGATTGAACTACATCTACTTGTGAATTTCGTGCTGATAAAAACAATACGGAATCTAAAGAAGGTACATCAACTCCTTCGCTCAAACATCGAACATTTGTTAATATACGACATTCATTTTCTGCAGTTTCGCTTTTTAACCATCCTAACAATTCATCTCTTACTGGTGCAGACATTCCTCCATCAATATGCTTTGATGAAACTGATACCATTTTATCCTTTTTTTCTTCTGGTAGAGAATCGATATAGGCTTCTGTTGCTGTATTAAAAGTATTCGTTATCTTTTTTGAAACATTGATGTTTTGACAAAAAGCAACAGCTCTTCGCATTGGTTCAGGGTCAGAATCTTTAATAATTCCCTCATCTCCCAATATTTGTTTTGATAAAGCATTAATACAACCGATTAATTTTGAAGCATCATCAGTATTAATTTCACTTTCTTCATCAGCAATCATTTTTTGAACTGCTGGGGGGATATCTTTATCGCTTAGCGTTAAAATTAAAACCTTATAATCAGTTAAAAGATTTAAATCCACTGCTTCCCCAAAGCCAATACGGTAAATTTCCTGACCGTAAAGCGATTCATCATCCATCGAACAAAGAACAGCATCATTTTGTGCAGCTTTACTTTTTGAAGAATCATCGTACAATCGAGGTGTGGCAGTCATATAAAGACGTTTCTTTGCTTTTATAAATTCATTGTTATGAACTTTCGTAAAAGCACTTTCATCTTCATTAGCGAGTGACACTCCAGTTGTTCTATGTGCTTCATCACAAATGATTAAATCAAAAATAGACTCATCGCCATAAACTGTTTCTAAATTATCCTGGGCTCTTGAAATAACTTCAATGGATTGATACGTTGAAAATACAACCGTCATTCCATTATTTTTATTGTTTTTAAAAGAGCTAAATTGATTCAGAATTTCATTAACATTTGTTGAAGCTGGTAAAGCAAGATCAACGATTGAAGTTGTATCCAAATCCTCATTCTTTTTTCTGGCTTTAGTTATTTCAGGATCAGAACAGATACAAATAGCATTGATTGGTTCATTGGCAAAAGTTGACCATTCACGCAATGTTTGTCCAAGTAATGCAATGGAAGGAACTAAAAACAAAACAAAACCTTTACCATTAATTTCATTTTCAGCAATTTTTAAAGAGGTAAACGTTTTACCAGTACCACAAGCCATAATTAATTTACCTCGGTCTTGTGAAGTAAAATGAGAATGGGTAAGTTCTAATGCTTTTTGCTGGTGTTCTTTTAGCTTTCTAGTAGCATTTCTTGCCTTTTCACCATGAATACCATTTTCTAATTTTTCCCAATCAACAGATGATTCTTGTAAATCAAACAAACTAATTCTATTTACAGGAGGATGTTGATTTTTGATTGCTTCAGTTGCATTAGGACCCCAATTATTAGTTGTTGAAATCCAAAGTCTATTACTAAAGCTGGTTAGATTTCCTGATAAATCGTTAAATTTTCTACTAGAAGTGGACAAGAATGAATCAACCGATGGCTTATCAATGGTAGATGTTTCAAGATAACATTTACATTGGATAGCCCAATATTCTCCTTCAATTGTCAACGCTACTAAATCTATTCCTGTATCACTACCACCTAAGTCATCTTTTCCATGAAACTCATTCCAAAGCCAAACTTTTGAAAGTTTGTTGGAATAGATAGGTTCAGTTAAAAGGTAAGCCTGCATTAATCGCTCAAATCTATTTCCTTTATCTCTTTCAGAAAAAGATTCGCTTCTATATTTAGTAAGTATTTTATTAAAATCCATAGTCTATTTTCAGTAAAACAAATCCCTTAAATTTAATTGATATTGTTCTAGTTTGTAGTCAAAAATAAAAAACTAAACCTATTTAAAATGAAGTTTGAATTTAAAAATTGAATTATTGAAAAATAAAAATTTTTTTAACACGTAATACTACCTGTTTTTATAGGTAGCTATTCTAAATGTGTTTTTTAAATCTTTAATTTGAATTTAAAAAGCACTAAAGATGAAGAGAAAAAAAGTTTCATTATTAATGGTAGAAAATAACTCTATTATGATAGAAGCGACAATAATGTTATATGATATGAGTAAAGATTTTCAATTCGAATACTTTATTGTCAAATCTGAAACAGAAATGAATGACTTTTTAGAAAACAATAAAGTCGATTTGGTTTTATGTGATTTTAGGTTATTATCCAACGAAGGATTATTAAATATACCTAACATTCAGAAAAAGACACGCATGGTAATTAGAGAAAATCTTATCAATGATAATATCATTAAACATGGATTAATGCATGGTGCATCTTGTGTTCATGCAAAAGGAATGGAAGCAAATGTTTTATTTTCGATGTACAAACAAGTACTTGAAGGGAAAATATTTGAATTTGAAGAGTTGAAAAAAATAAATAACTCACCATCTGAATTTTTTAATTTTTTTCAAATGGAGAAATTGAGTGTTTGAAGCAATATTTATCAAAAAATAATTAAGTTTTATTTTGCTGATCCAACCTTTTCGAGTTCACTCTCTAATCCATCTTCCAACCCCCAAAAGAAATCAATCCCAGTCAATTCTTCCACCTTATCAATGGAGGTAGTATATTGCATAATATCTCCTTTTATACTTGCATTAGGCAATACAAACCCAATTCCAAACCATTCTCCATTTCGTTTTTGTAGTAATACTTTGTAATACGCTTTTGGTACAGCAACACGATGAGGTCCGATAGTTGGCATTACTGAATCAAAGATTGGTCCAGTAACCACATACAAACTATCATACTCAACCGCCCAATTACGTACCTGCATTTCCAATTTTTTCCAAGCTCCGCGATTAAAACGAGGCAATTGCGGAGACATATTCGAATAGAAAAAAGATTGTACCATCGTTTCCATAGACCACCCCATATCCGCAGCAGGTGCTAAATGTCCTCTGTCATATCCTGATTTTAAATAGTCAACCTTAAAATCTGTTCCAGGTATCAAAGGATCAGGCGCAAAAAACTCCCCACGTTGAAAACGTTTTACGGTTTCATCTTTTGTAAGAAGATAAGCCACCCAATTCGCTTGTTTATACTTGGAATTAAATGAAAGTGTGTACCCTCGATGCGTAATAATGGTATCATCAGCATCGTATTTTGGTAGTTCTAATTGAGCAAATATACCATTGCTAATAACCAATAAAATCAAAAATGTAATCGTTCTCATAATCGTTTTTAAATTAAAAATAAACCAACATATTAAATCAAAAACACAATTAATAGCAATTGATATAATTTCATTTAAAATAGTTTAGAAAAGGTAATATGGTCTTCCTCCTTTTCGTCCTTTTACAAAAAAAGCATATAAACAAGGGTATAGCAAGTCTGTCGTAAACTCCAGCCCCTTGTTTATACCGCTCACATAGTCAGTTCGTCAGCATTCCTCACTTTCCTGTTCACTTGCTTTTTTTGTTACGTCCTCATACGTCGTCAGTCACGGCTACTTCATCCCCCCAAATCCCCAAATGGGTAAGTGTTTAGCATAGCCATATCACAAGCTTATTCCCTTTATGCTATCCACTTGTTTTTTTTTATTGGGGGTCTGCCGCCGTTTGTGTTTGGCTCGCCTGCTAAATCGCTCAGGCTTCAGGTTTGTCACATTTTTTGCAGTCCTCGTTCACAGCCGCTTTGCTTCATTTCGGCTACCGAGGACGTCTGCCTACATTCACCAAAGCCGCTTAACCACTCCCCACACAAGAGCATTATTCCGTCACATTGAGCCTGTCGAAATGCACTTGTCTTTTTCCACCCCTAAGAGCAAAAAAATGCGCCAAACCTTCGTGCTTTCAGCAGAGGTCGTTCCCACGCTTCCTCATACTTCGTCATCGTTCTACACTTCCCCCTTCGCTCAACTCGCAGACGGCTCGCGCCCACAGGCAATATTTCGCTTCGTTAATATGATTTTCATTATATTAAACATTCATCATCAATCATTAATAATTCCATAGGTTGCCTTTCCCTCGCACTTGCTGAAGGCTCCATTACCTTTTTTATTACATAATATATTTCCTCTTCTTTTAAATGTTCGCAACCCTCACATTTGTTTTTTCGAGCATTGTAAACAATGCCTATACAGATATGCTAGCATCGTATTTTTGTGATGTTTTTTATCCCGAAGCGAAAATCTAAGGTCCATTAGGAAATGTAGAATGGGACCCACATTGATAAATAAGCGTAATAATTTCAAGTGTTTGAGCGTAGCGAGTTTTGAAATTATAGCGTTGTTCAATAGTGGGTAGTCGAATTTCCAAGGACTAGACCTTTTTGTTACTTTTTGCGGCAATGGGAAAAAGTAAAATCTTTCGCTTCGACTTCAAATTATAAAAAATCAAAAATAGGTCGCAAATTTACTCGGCAATCGCACCAACCACCCACATCGGCAGTAAAGGTCAAGCCCTACGGGTTTTGAGAATAAAGTGTGATTTATCCACTTGCTTGATAATAACATTCAGTCTTTTATCTTTCCTCTTTCTGTCTTTAATCTCGACATCACTTTTTTCTCAAAAACCTTGACAGCCTTCCATTTGCCTCTTGTTGAAATGGCTTTCTTTTTTTTCTTTTTTTTTCTTTTGAATTAATCTATCTGGGCGAAGCCCTAAAAGGGCGAGCATAATTTTTAAACCGTGAATTATGTACAAACGCACCAATCCAGCAGTTATTAGAGCCATTTACAGAGAAATGAGCAAAGATGAACTCAAAGCAGAGTTGAAAGTAATCTTAGAAAAGGTAAAAGAAGAAACGAGCAGCAATAGAAAGCAGATGCTTAAAAGCTTGTATCAGTATGCACAATCTTTAATTTTAAGTAGATAGTTATGATACAATTTAGATTAACTACTTATAGAGAAGAAAAAGCATATCAAGGATCCTACTTTTTCATTTTAAACAAGGGAAATAACAGTGGGAAACCACTGTTAACCCCTTGTCCGAATTGTTTCGTTTGTCTTTGTGAAAATGACCAGGACAAAGAAGAATTGTACTGGTTATTATTTGGAATGTGGCAAGGAAAAGCAATATATCCGCATTTGATTGGTTCCGTTATTCCGTTTATTAGACTGCAAGAAATGTCTGACCTCATCAAAATAGGATTAGAAAAATTAACAATCAATCCCGAAAAGGTAAGAAAGAATATTTCTAAAATCGTTCAAATGGAAAAACACCAAGTAAACATTCAAAAGCAACTTGAATTAATTAAACAAATGAAGCGAGCGTTAATATTCGAGGTGCTGCAATAGCACCTCTTTTGATAAGTAAACCTACCTGTTTTTATAGGTAGTTGTATTTAGTTTGGGGGAATTTGGTTATATTTAGTGGGTAATCTTTCATTGATGGCGGTTAGCAAGCAAATACTCTGGTTTAAATAATCACATTTATGAAGGTTATAAATAAGTTAGGTGAAATAAATAAAACATTATGAAAACATTAATTTTAACAACAATAATCTTAATCAATTACAATTTGTTTTCTCAAAAAAACATTATTGAAAATTTTGGTTTTAGAAATTTACAGACAATTTATAAAAGTGACACAGTAGACATCTTAATTAAATCTAAACACGGAGAAGAATTTGTTAAAAAACCTATTTTTCTATTTTGTCAAGGCAGTCTTGCTCAACCATTAATAAAATTAGATGGAGAAAATGCTTATGGTGTTTTTCCTTTTTCAACTGATAGTTTAGAAATTTATTATCATATTGCAATAATAAGTAAGCCAAACATACCTTTAATTGCAGATATTAAAACATTAGGTAATAATTTTACCTACTTAGACCCTACCACTGGAAAAATCCCGAAAGAATACTCAAACAGAAATTTGCTTGACTACTATGTTAATAGAAATTTAAAAGTCATCGATTTCTTGGAAAAACTTGACTATGTTGATAATTCTAAATTGGTTTTAGCAGGACATTCAGAAGGAAGTACAATTGCAGCTAAACTTGCTACAAAAAGTAAAAAAGTTACACATTTGATTTATGCTAGTGGCAATCCATTAGGTCGTATCATGGCTATGATTGCAAAAAACAGGACTATTGAAACAGATACTGATAGTACAAGATATGGTGAAAGTGAATTTGACTATTGGAAAATAGTTTTAAGTGAGAAAAACAATATGGACGACACAAATGGTGATACTTACAAAGCGACCTACGACTTTTCAATACCTCCAATTAACTATTTAGAAAAATTAAAAATACCAGTTTTAGTTTGTTATGGTACAAAAGATGAAAGCGCTCCCTATAACGATTACCTACGAGTAGAAATATTGAAACAAAATAAAAATAATTTTAATTTCAGAGCATACATCGGTCTTGAACATAATTTTTTTCCTCTAACATCAAATGGTAAACCAAATTACGAAATATTCAATTGGAACAAAGTTGCCAACGACTGGCTTATGTGGACTAAATAATACTTCACCTAACAGCTGTTTGGCAATAAGGCGGGAAAGTGCTTCGGTAGACAATGATTACGTGAACTAAAATTGGTGCCCTACTCTAGCTCCTGCTCGAAAGCCGCTTCATCGCCAAGCAGCAAACCGTTACCGCACATTGTGAAAGTAACAACAGATAACCAAAATTTCAATAATTAAGAATAAATATATTTTATGATCGATTTTAGAAAAAAGCTAGATAAAACGGAAGTTGAAAAGAAAATAAATCCTATCGAAATTTATGATTCTCTTGATAGAAGAAGTGATGCAGGACCATTAAGACCAGCTCAAAAGCTAATTTTAGAGGAATGGTTCAACACAAGAATACACGAAAAGGATTTAATTGTAAAACTTCATACAGGAGAAGGTAAAACGCTAATTGGTCTATTAATTTTATTGTCAAAAATAAATGCTGGAAAAGGTTCATGTATTTTCGTTTGTCCAAATATATATTTAGTACAACAAGTTGTTAATGATGCAAAAAAATTTGGTGTTCCATTTTGCGTAATTGAACAAGATGGTTCATTGCCAAATGATTTCATAGATTCAAAAAAAATACTTATTACACACGTTCAAAAAGTATTTAACGGAAAAACAATTTTTGGATTAGGAAATGATTATGTTCCAATTGAAAACATAATTTTAGATGATTCGCACGCATGTATTGATTCAATTAGAGGAACATTTACAATTGATGTGAAGCGAGACCATAGAGCATATCAAGAAATTCTTGAATTATTCAAAGACGCACTTCCTGAGCAAGGAGAGGGAACTTTTTTTGAAATTCAATATGGAGAATTTGAATCCTTTTTACCAATTCCATATTGGAGTTGGATTGACAAATCAACTGAAATATTAGAAATTTTATCAAAATATAAAGACGAAAACTCTTTTATGTTTGCTTGGCCATTTATCAAGGATAATATTAAAGGATGTCAAGGTTTTATTTCTGGGCAAGGATTAGAAATCACACCTATTCATATTCCAATTGAAAAATTCGCTTCATTTCACAATGCCAGTCAACGAATTTTAATGTCAGCCACTACACAAGATGACTCTTTCTTTATTAAAGGTCTGGGTTTTAGTTTGGATGCAATAAAAAATCCATTACAAAATGGAAGTCAAATTTGGTCAGGAGAAAAAATGTTAGTCATTCCTTCTTTAATAGATGACAGCCTTGATCGTTTAACGATAATCAATGCCTTTGCAAAACCTCGCTCAAAAAACTATGGTGTAGTTACTTTGACACCGTCATTTGGAAAGGCAGAAATTTATGAAAACTTGGGTGCTATTGTTCCAAAATCAAATCAAATATCAACAATCGTTCAAAATCTAAAAAATGGAAGTTTTGAAGAAACAATAGTTTTTGCAAATAGATATGATGGAATCGATTTACCTGATGAATCATGTAGAATTTTAATATTGGATGGTCTCCCTTTTTTTAACTCTCTTGCTGACCAATATGAGGAGATGAATAGAGTCGGTAGTGATTTTTCAAATATTAAAATTGCGCAAAAAATAGAGCAAGGTTTAGGTAGAAGTGTCCGAGGCGAGAAAGATTATTGCTTAATTCTACTTATAGGCCCTGATCTAGTTAAATTTATTAAAAGCTCGAGAACAAAAAAGTACTTCTCTCAGCAAACTCAAAAACAAATTGAGTTAGGAATGGAAATTGCTCAAATGGCAACTGCCGAAGTCTCTGAAAAAAATCAACCATTTGATGTCGTGAAATCTTTAATGAAACAATCTATTCAAAGAGATGAAGGATGGAAAGAGTTTTATAAAGAAGAAATGAACAAAATCACACATCAAGTGGTGCAAAGTAAAATATATGATATCCTTTCATTAGAAAGAAATGCTGCAACAGTATCATATGCTGGAGAATATGAAAAAGCAGTTGGCTATATTCAAACAATTGTTGACAAATATTGTGATGATGATAGTGAAAGAGGTTGGTATCTGCAAATAATGGCGAGATACAAATACTTTGTGAGTAAAGATGATTCAAATAGTTTTCAAAAAAGCGCTTTTTTAAAAAATCAAGAACTCCTTAAGCCTAATCAGGGTATAACATATAAGAAACTTAATTTCTTGAATGAAAATCGCATGATAAGAATTCAACGTTATATACAAAATCACAAAGATTTTGAAGACTTATCCTTATCTGTCGATGGTGTTTTGTCTAATTTAGAATTCGGAGTAACTGCCGATAAGTTTGAATTGGCTTTAAAAGAAACTGGAGAAATGCTTGGTTTTGTTAGCGAAAGACCTGATAAAGAAATAAAAAAAGGACCTGATAATTTATGGTGTGGTGTAAGTGATGTATTCTTTTTATTTGAATGCAAAAGTGAAGTAAATGTTGAACGTGCCGAAATTAATAAACATGAAGTTGCGCAAATGAACTCTCACTGCGGATGGTTTGAATCACAATACGGAGAGTCGCAGGTAAAAAGAATTATGATTATTCCAACAAAAAACATTTCATATCACGGTGATTTCACTCATGAAGTAGAGATTATGAGAAGAGGAAAGCTTAAGAATTTGCGTAATAATATTAAAGCATTCTTTAGAGAGTTTAGTAAATATGAAATAGGATCAATAAGTAATGATAAGATTCAAGAATTGGTTAATCTTCATAAATTGGATATCGAATCTCTTAAAACCGAATATTCAGAAAAATACTACAAAAAGCCTAGACAATAAAAACAACGAGCTGTAACAGCACCTAGAAGAAATTGGCGGTTCAGTGGTTAAATGAAGCTTTGTGCTTCGTATCAAGTTCAGTGCTGGAAGTCAGTTTTGTGCTTCGAAATTGCCAACTTCGGGTAGCACCAAAACGTCATACCCTCACAACAATCATCTCATCCAACCTAGTCGTATACCTCGGTGATAACTTCTCTTGTTTCATCTTCCAAACACGTTTAAGATCCTGTGCAGCAAGTTTGATTTTTTGTTGACCGAACGATTGATTAATTCTATCAACTACTTGCATCAAGTGAGAATGTTTTGGATTAATATTTTCAAAAAGATTGAGTTGAATTTCGCTATCAGGAGTAAAGTCCATAATGATAACACCTGCTTTTTTATAGTGCAGCCCTGGAACAAAAATTTGTTCTAGGGCTTGCAGGGCAAACTTTGCAATTTCTATACTAGAATTACTTGGAAAAGGGAGTTTGATTACCGTACTATTTGAATATTGTTGTAGTTCTTGACGATGTGAATTCGTTCGGATAAACACACAAAGAGCATTACACGAAGAATGTTGCCTGCGCAATTTCTCAGCACACGAAACCGAAAACGTTACAATCCGTTCCTGTATCTCTTCCAATTTCGTTAAGTTACGCTCAAAGGATCGTGTTGTAGCAATATTCTTTTTCGGTTTAATGTCTTCCAAATCGAGCGTAGGAATTCCCATCAAATCCATTTTCAAACGCAACCCAACTACCGACATATTTCTACGCACCCAAGCATCATCTAATTGGGTAAAGTCATACGCTTTTTTAACACCAACATAGCGCAAGCGCTTTGCGTGTTGACGACCAACACCCCAAACATCTTCAATATCCAGCCACTTCAAAGCCTTGATACGCTTTTCATCATCGTCAATCACGTAACACGTTTCAGTTCGGTCAGGATATTTTTTAGCAATACGATTCGCAATTTTCGCCAATGCTTTTGTTGGAGCGATACCAACACTAACAGGAATACCAGTCCAAGTTTTCACTTTGCGCGACATATCAACTCCATACGAATGCAAATCAAAATGTTCAAATCCGACCAATTTCAAAAATGCTTCATCAATACTATAAATCTCACATTCTGGACTGTATTCTTGTAAGATATTCATAACTCGGTTACTCATATCTCCATAAAGGGCAAAGTTGGCAGAGAATACCTGTACATTATGTTTCAAAAACAAATCCCTGTATTCGAAAGCCACAGCACCCATTGGAATACCCAATGCCTTTGCCTCGTTACTTCGAGCAATCGCGCAACCATCATTATTCGAAAGCACAACAATTGGCTTTCCATTCAACGAAGGGTTGAACGCACGCTCACACGAAGCATAGAAATTGTTACAATCAATTAGAGCAAACATTACGCATCGATTTTATGACATACGTTACGATACCCCACACTTGAAAATCATTATGTTCCTGTACTTCCATAGGTTCATAATCCTTATTTGCAGGAACAAGCCAACATTTCGAATTCTCGATAACAATTCGCTTAATCGTAAATTCCCCATCTAAATAGCAAACCGCAATATGATCATTGGCAGGTTTAATACTTTTGTCAATCACTAACAAATCCCCATCGTGTATTCCAATATCTTTCATCGACTTACCTTTGACCCTTCCAAAAAACGTAGCGTCACGATTTTTGATAGCATATTTATTCAAGTCAATCGTCAAATCAATAAAGTCCATCGCAGGCGAAGGAAAACCAGCACTTATATTTTCTGATACAACAGGCAGAGCAAGTTCCGTTTCAGTAGAAACACCAATCAACTCGATAATAGGAATAGCAATTTGTTTTGACATAGTTCATTTATCTTGATAGTGAATAACTCATTTTGCCAAATGTATGCAATCAAGATTAGATTTTAAAATTTATTTTGATTAATAATTAATCTAAATAAATGCAATATTCAATATGTCAGTCATTTGATTTGTTGATAAATTTAAATTTGATATGATTAAATAATAATCAGTTTGAATTTAGATTAATTAGTTTTGTTACGTTTTGTGGGTATATATACGTGTTTTTGTAGGTGGTGATATAGTTTTGAATTGGATTGGTTAAATTTGATAGAAACTATGTTTTACTTATGCTTCGCTGAACTAACAATCAATTACTAGATTAGCGAAATAAAAAAGAGATAGTTTCGCGTATATATAAGTTAGCGGTCAGGCTAAAAGACAACATCACGACATAAAAAACGATAATAATTAGAACAAAATGGAAATAACAAGCGACATAGAACAAATATTTAAACCACTGCTTAAACAGTTTTGTGAGACGACAAAACCTATTGAAATTGACGAAGATTTTTCAACGGTTTTTCTACCTCATACTATGAAAAATTATACTAAAGCAAACAAAAAAATATTTTATTTTGGCAGGGACACATATGGCTGGACACCAACAAGCCAATTAATGCAAGCTCATAACAACGACAACCATTTAAGCTATTTAGACGAGACAAGTAAATGGGCGAATGAATTTGGGTTTCTTGACTACAATAAAAATAAATCATCAGGTTTTTGGACTTTGGCAATGAGGCTTCACCTAAGACTTAAAGGCTTTACAGAAAATTTGAAAATAAGCGACAATTTACCGGAAGAATATTACGAACACATAAATGATTTCGGTTGGGGAAACACTAACGCAATTGAAGTTCCAAAAAGTTTAGAAAATCAAGGTATTTGGGAAACACTTGACAAGGACAAATATTGGGCTGTTAAAGAACAATCGAAACATCTTGACAAACTCATTCATACAATAAATGCTTATAAGCCAGACCTTGTTTTTATTTTCAATTGGGACTGTGACGAGAAAGCATTTTTGGAAGGACTGAATTATGAAGAACAGAAACTTGATTTAATCAGCAACCATTTTTTGACTTACCATTTACCTGACACTAACACAAGAGTTATTTGGACGGTTCATCCAACTGCTGCAAGATGGTTAGGTTATGGAACAGACAGTATAATTGACGAAATAGTTGATTACCTAAATAAGTAACAAAATGGGACAACTAAACACAATGGACAAAGAAGCCCGAACCGCTAACACGGGTTTGGCAAAAGTGGCGGTTCAGTGCTCCGCAGACACACTTTTGGTTAATCAAAGTTTGGTTCTCCGCATTAACATTTGTAGTGAAAATCGCCACCTTCGCCAAGCCAGAAACAGTTATGCGGTAGCTTAAAAAAAACAAGAAACGATATATGAAAATAGACAAAGCCTCATTTGATAAAATATTTGCTTCTAAGTTTTGGACTAAACTCAAAGACAGTATAGTCCCATTTGAAAGCACACCAGATAAGGCAATCTTTCTTAAAGAATTATATTCCGGAATAACTGATTTTACCTACAACCCTAAAAACCCAAGAGATTATATTGTCATAAACAAACATAATGGGATTTCTAGATATGTTCCAACATTTACCAGAGAAGACTATTGTGTATTTTTCCTTTGCATCAAACTTTTAGAAAATGAAATTGCAATTAACAGAGTTGATGGAACATTTGGTGGTTGGACTTTGGGTAATCCCATTCGTTTAAAGGAAGAACAAGAAATACTTGAACTAGAGTACATACCATTTAATACAATAAATGAACTTTCTTGGATTCAAGAGTGGCAATCATTTCAGAACATAGCAAAAACCTATAGAGATTTAGATGATTGGAAATGTTTTATAAACTTAGATATAGCCAATTTTTACGATTGCATTAATTTAACAATTCTCGAGCGTAAAATCCGACACGTTATTCCTAAATCTAAACAAGATGTTGTTACATTACTTTTTCATTTTCTTCAAAATTGGAATAAAAAACTTGAAGGATATAATCTAAAAACTGTAGGAATTCCTCAAGACGAAATTGGTGATTGCTCTAGAATTTTAGCCAATTTTTATTTGCAAGATTATGATTTAGTTATGAATCAAATCTGCGATAAATTTGGGGCAAAATATATTAGGTTTGCTGACGACCAAATCATATATGCGAAAGACTTACAAGTAGCTAAAATTATTTTATTCGAAGCTTCTAGAGAACTACTAAAGATAAACTTAAACTTTAATAGCAGTAAGGTCAAAGAATTCAAGTCAAAAGATGAATTTGATACTTATTGGGCATTTCAGCTTTTTGAGCTTTTAAAAAACAAAACAGATAAAGAAGCAGTCAATTCTGCTGTTGAAAGATACTTTGAATATTTGGATAGGAATGTGAAGTTCCGTGATAATTCAGTTCTAAAAAGAATCCTAACAGTTGATAATAAATTGATTGAACCAAAATTTAGGCACAGACTAATTGCAATGTTTTTCAATCCAGATTTTTTGGCTCAACTCACAGTTTGGCATTTTAAGAGAATACGAGAATTTATTGATAATGATACTGATTTTTTTAGAGAATTAGATAATATGGTGAGTAGTGTGCCTTTTAATTCTTATCACTACAACCTTTTAGCGTTCTATAAAAAAGAAAGAAGTGAGTTTGACTGTAGTGAACTTGAAAAACGAATTAATGAAATAAAATTGAAATAATATTATTAATAACAAGTAAGCTGACTTGCGAAGAATAAAAACAGTTAAAAATTGACACTAATCAACTATGACAGGAGAAAAAGAAAGTCGACTAAATAACAGTACCTACCTAAAAGTGGCGGTTCAGTGATTAAATAAAGCTTTGTGATTCTATCAAAGTTTTTGCCTGGTTGAAAAGTGAAGTACTTCGAAATTCATACTTTAGAGTAGCTGTAAAACCTATAAACTTAAAACCCCACTCAAATCGCTTCGAGTGGGGTTTCTTTTTATTTGAAGTTCGCTTACTTCTCAAATCGTTTCATTACCTTTTTCAAAACCAACGTAACCAAAAAACTCACGAAAGCACCAACGAAGGCAAGAATAATCGTTTTCAAATAATCGTGCGTATCAATCATAGCACAAACGGTAAACACCGTTCCAGTTAATGTTCCTGCACTCGTTGTATGGTCGTGATGAGGTTGCATAGTAGTTAGGTATTAAAACGTTTATTAATTCTCACTCTCCACAGTAGACTGTGAGACTGCCGAAGCCACAGAACCACCCACCATCAAATACTCTCCAATGGTTGAGATAATTTCTGGAAAGTGAAATGGAGTTGCTAATAAAGCACCACCTGCCGCAGCTAAACCCAAACCAATATTTCGTAACACTTTAAAGAAATTCGGAGTAGGAGATTTCATTCGTTGTACTAAATTCATTTTTTCAATTTTTAAAAGATGAGTAAATAAATGAACGTGCACGAGTGCACGTCCATTTTCAAATTCAATTAGGCAACTTCAATTATTTTCAAACAATTGTAAGCACCATTTTTCATTGGATATTGAATACCATTAACCATTTGGAAGTATTCTAACTTCAACAAGAAGATTTTTGTTCCTGTTCCTGTTGGTACAGCAGTAGGGGTTAAGACTACGTTTGAACTAGGAGCAGCAGTAGCTAAATTTGCAACGTTCGTCAATTTGAAATCAACAACATTTGTCGCAAAGTTGATATTCAAGAATCCTCCTGTCATACTAACGTGAGTAGCACCTTGCGGCCAAGTCAAATCAGATGCAGGTATAAAATTTGCAATCGTAATTACACCTGTTGCAGGTGCTAATACATAAGGTTTGTAAAGCATACTACCCAACATTGCATTTGGGTTAAAGTCAAATCCCTTTAACAATGTTTTAGCAGTAGCATTCGCAATACCTACACCAACATTTCTTGCACCTCGAATACTTGTTGTGTCAAGGTTTTTAACCTTAGACATAATTTGAGTAATACGAGCAACATTGTTCGTTCCACTAATATTTACGGTAATGTTTCGCAATGAGTCGCGTAACAATTTCCCTGCCGATGCAGAGTTACCAAATTCTTTTCCGTTTTCACGCGTTCGTGCAAACGCAGGATCATTTGCAATTCGAGCAGCATCAACGCTCGTTTTCATTTTTGCAATATCCCCATCTTTCGATTTATAAAAGGTCACATTATCCAATGTTCCTTTTATTTTTAAGAGGCCAGTTTGTCTTGCCATTTCTTTATTTATTAAACATTCAACTATTCAGATTATGACTTTCATAATCCCTCAAACTTCGTTCGTGTCTAGAATTGAAATTCCGTTTGATGAATCAAATGTATAAGGCAATAAACACCTTCCAAAATGCGCACTTCCGATAAATTAACTTTGTGTTACTTTGTTCCTATTTAGCAGTTTATTGCAAGATAAAAAGAACCTATTTTTGTCTTGTTCATCACGATTTTAGTACAGTAGAGTAGCACCCAAAAGAAAATCAAGAGTTAGGTTTAAGTATGGGAAAAGTACGAGCGTTTATAAATCGTATCAAAACAATATAAAACACGTTTGACATTAATTACGAATTCCAAAATGAAAAGAGTTGTTGTTTATCCAAAAGACATAATGGTTGTGACTGGCAAAAGCGAACGTCATTCACGCACCTTATTAAAGAGAATGAAAACACATTTCAAAAAGGAAGAATATCAATGTATTACTATCACAGAATTTTGTCAATATATGGGTTTAGATGAGGTCGTAATTTCGGATATGATAAAGTAAAAGTTTAACATTTAATTTGTATTCATTTGAGTATAAATATTATTAAATTGACTATATTTGATATTGAAAGAGTTCTTTTAAAACCTACTAAATAACACTAAAAGTTAGGGCGACAATTGCGCCGACATTTTTAGAATTAAATATAAAAATGCACACAATCAATTGGTTGAGCTTTTATTCAGTGACCCAGCGGGATCACATTAGGGAAGCGATAGCTTCCCTTTTTTTATGCCAAAACCCACCAAAATCAACGGTTTTAAAGGCTTTTAAAAGCTTTCTCTAAAAAAT
>Ga0247722_10000717_pt1 | contig 19436 bp, 19 predicted proteins | sample MSEWelMarce3H_FC_FD_189094 | JGI IMG/M metagenome (GOLD analysis project Ga0247722, IMG submission 189094) | Subsurface sediment microbial communities from gas well in West Virginia, United States - MSEEL Well Study Marcellus 3H_FC | ecosystem: Environmental > Terrestrial > Deep subsurface >... | reverse complement strand
GCTAATTTTTGTGCCGACTTTGTCCCAATGTTTTCATATTTATGAATCTGCATCAATATTTTTGCTTCTAATTCACGGTCGGTTGGATTTACTAAATCTAATATGTTATACAATTCGGCATCAGTATAATCATTCACATTGTATAATGGAAGATTGTTTGACATGATTTATTCCCTCTTTATACTATCAGGATACAAACATTTAAATATTTTACTGGTTTGTATTGTTATGCGCAATTATTAAGTCGTTTTGGAATTCGAAAACCGATGCTTGAACATGTTTCGAATATAATCGACCAAATCCAACTTTTTATGACATTTATATAACATGTCTACCGGAAACATGGTTAATCCTTGTCCACGTTTCATATGCCGATTGCCCGTAAAACACAATATGTCAAACACACGCATTATCATGTTTTCGTGTTCTGTCATTTCTGTTCTGTCAATTCTGCAATTCCCCACAAATGAATATCGATTATAATTTCCATTTTCATAAACAGAATATTTGTTGATTTTTGGTTTGTTCATGACCATTCCTACACCCGCGATTTCATTCGTATCGTTGTTCATTTCTAAAATAAACATAATCGACTCGTTGGGTATATGAACAGTTACCGGACTGGGAGAACAATATATACAACCGATCTTTGGTTGTACTGCCCGGAACACCGCGTTTTCTTCTAATGTCCTGGTGTTAAATCGCGATGTCATTATGAAATGCCGCATTTGGTTTCTATAATCGTTCACATTTGCGCGATGTATTTGATATACTGTCGGTACCACCGTAGATTTCATTGTTTGTAATACTATTTTGTATTGGTCTATCGATTCGTCAATTTTTCGTTGCAGTGACGGTAAAAATATCTCGACGTTATGTAAATTATGAATCCGCCCCCCAATATTAATATACCCGATAACACATCAAATACGTCTACCGACTCGTCGCTGGTACCGGAATCGCCAAATCAAATACATATTGATATACATAATAATACCGATATCGAACTCGGCGATATTCACGAAGAAAACACGCTTATGCATTATACGGAGTCGCATTTTACGCATGTTGCAAATACGGATTTGCGCCGGCTGCGCGATGAATACACACATACTACGAATGACTGTTCTACCATGATTCGATCAAATGTTAGTCGCTGTGATAGCCCGATGACCATCTCGAATTATGGGAGTCGCTCCGGAAGTTCAAACAATAGTGATGGAGAAGAATATATGCCGCCCAATCCTCCATTAAACAAACAGTTGTCTTTAGATGATATTGCTCACCGTTTTATACCGTTGAAACCCGCCGAAGATATAACCATTGCCAAACGAAGGCAACCGCGACGTAGGTCTAAATTTAAACAGTTGGCTTTCCACGATGTCGAGAAGACGTTGGACAAATATTACGACATGGAAATCGATAATAAATATTCGAGTGAACTGGATATTTTAACCACCTTCATGAAAGGGCAAAAAAACGTGTATATCCAATCCAAACAACTCTCCCAATGGAGATATAATTGTTTGATGATTCCGTCGCTCCTTATTACTTGCGGGGTTACTATCTTTTCCGATTTTGTGAAATGCGATGGCGACAATAAATGGATAATCACTGCATTAAATGCATCCATTGGTCTACTTATTGCTATGATGAATTTTTTAAAGCTGGAGTCGTCGACAACCATGTTTTTACAATTAGCAAATCACTACGACAAATTAGAGGTTTCGCTGGAAATGACTAACAGTAAATTGGTGTTGATGGATACGGAAAATGAAAAGCGGACCCTCGTATTAAACCAAATCAAACTCATCGAAGAAAAAATGAATGAAATGAAGGAAGTCAATAACGTGTTGATTCCCGCTGAAATGAACCAGATTTTTCCCATTATTTGTCACGTGAATATCTTTTCCTTCATTAAAAAATTAGAAAACCACCGGCAAATTTTGGTATTGAAATTCAAAGATATTCAAAATGAAATCCGGTTCATATTACACAAATGGGAAAAAGAAGAACAAGAACTAGATATTAATACGATGAATGTAACCGCTTTACAGCGTAAAACACGAGAAAAACAACGAGAGCAAAACCGACTTAATTTTTTATATAATATCAAAGATAAGCTGAAGATCGAATTAAATGAGTGTCGCGCTGCTTACGGAAGCATGGATGATATATTTACCACTGAAATTAAACAGGCGGAACGTGAAACGAGCCGGTTAGGTATATGGTTTGTATGTTTGTGGCGACAATGTTTCACACAGAAAAGACTGAAAAACATAAACCCGATATTAGACAAATATTTTCATTTCCTTTTTGCAGACGAATAAAATCAAATAATGTATTTCGCTATTGTGCGACAACCAGCTTCCAATACCACGGCATATCATATACCACTTTCAATGACCCCAGCTCTTCCATTTGCTTTTGCAAAACAGTCGATTTATTGTTATTTTCGTTCCAATGAAACCGCATTAAAATGCGTTTATGTGTTGGATCGCTTTTCAATGGAATCTCCCGTATATGACGGACGTGGCCAATATTCAGTCCATTTAACTTACTTTTAATATAATCAAGGGTCATAGATGCTTCTACACGCGGAATACACATAGATATCATGTTTACTATTATAGGACAATATGTTCCAGTTAGGTTGTTGTGTAATATACTCACAACCCACATTCGCATTATCAATTTTTCATGGCTAATGATATGATCGCTCATATTATTATCCCCGGGTAAACCTACAGTGTAGGTTGCTGTCTCGATTATGTTATCGAATGATTGGGTATTTGTACAAGTCATTTGTATATACCAAACAGTGAGTTGTAATATTCCACAAATAATTCCGTCTAGACCCGATATATTGGGTAGATGGGCATTATTTGCATACTAGAATATATTACAGTTTTTACCAATAACGAATATGCGCCCTGCCACACACGGTGTGGGATTGGGATACTGTTTCGTCGGTAAACATGCTATATGTGTATGACGAATCATACTCTCTCTATATGCATTGTTGAATGGTAATATGTACGCTGTTTCGAGACGTATTCATTACACTCACCTGTTTATATTGTTTTTGTAATATGTTCAATGTACAAAATCAAAATATACCAAAAATATAAATAACTTTTTGATATGAACCCTGTTGAAGATAATACAAGTGACCCGGATGAAGATGGTGGTTTAGACACTTCATGGATGCATCGCGAAACCCAAATACAAAACATACAAAATAATTATTCTCGAGAACCTATGGAGGCGATTCATGGGATTTTCATTTATATCAATCAAAATAACTACATTGAGAAAATAATGCGCGAAATGATTACATTGACTGAGGGCGAGCCTGGGGCAGGTTCTCATATAACACCCGATATGCTGTTGAAAATCATACAAACAAAGAAATTGCGCACTCCTGTGTCAAAATATAAATTCACCAGTCTTTTTACACATGTGATTGATATTGACCCCGATAAAATTCAGTCGTTTTCCAAAACGAATGAGCGCGACCTTGCTTTGGTGTCGTTTTTCAAAGAAGCGCCGATTACGGCTGGTGTTCATATTCCTGCGTCTATTTTTATTTTTCATTCCATCAACACTGTGTATTTTTTCTTTCAAGAAGTGTTAGTTGCAAAACATAATCACACTATAAAATCCATTTTAAAACCATCTATTAAAGTTGATAATGGAGAACCTGTAGTTAAACCGGCATGTAATGTTACAAAAAAAGTCCGGATTTTTGATAAACAAGACGAAAAACGGGAATTCAAAAAGCAGGCACAAAAGCGCGGAACGCGTCGTCGCCGCATCTAATACCAGCGAAAACAATATAAATGTTCTCGTGTATAGTTTTTAATGAATATGAATTTGACTATGGAACTGGATTTGAATACAAATATTACCGATTTTCCAGTATTGGAATGTGCAACATCTTCACATATGGCATCTTATTTTCGAGAACAGCTTATTTATTTCCAATTTAATCTTACAAGGAAGCATAATAGTGATATTTTGGAAACATTATATACACAATTTGTTCAGGTTCTCCAATCTCTTAAAAAATGTATGCATGAAAATGAAAATAAACAAGAGTACATACAAATACTCGATGCATTTTACTGTCTATTGTTTTACACACGAGATATGTACGAAGGAAAAGGAGAACGTACATTGTCGTATTTACTGGTTATGGCGTTTTATGATGTATATCCGGTCCTCGCGATTTATGCACTACACGAATTTGTTCGAAATAGCCACAAATCACTGAATATGGAAGATTATGAATCTGTCGGTTCTCATGCCATTGGATCATGGAAAGATATGATTGCGATTTGTGATTTCTTACGTGAATATTCCAATCATGGTGATAAACATCCATTAATTGATACATGTATTGAAATGGTGGTTCTCCAACTTATTAAAGACTATAATACATGGAAGTTCTCGATTCGTGCTATGAATTCGCAATATATATCCAATGTTGCCAAATGGATACCACGCGAACATAAAAAATATGATTGGTTGTTTGACCGATTCGTCACTTGCTGGGCGAAGAAAGTCTATCCGCATATCTTGAATAGTGCCATTACACCCGAATCACGTGAAAAGGCTGCGACAAAATGCAAACGGTTGTTTCGCAAACAAATTTCGTATTTAAATAAGCAATTACAAACACCTGAGATTCGTATGACACAATGTAACTGGGACGCGATTGACCCGCTGCATATTCCTATTGGAACTTACATGAAGCATTTTTATAAATTAAATGATGGTGGTGGTGGACCGCATAATGCGGATAGATACATCGAACAACCATGTATTACGGGGGTGTTTCCGTCGTTTGGATTTCTTATTAAGCATGCCATTCGATTGCTAGCCGACTGTGATGGTTCTGGTTCTGGTTCTGGTTCTGGTTCTGGTTCTGGTTCTGGTACGGGTACTGGCAAGGATGTTGGTGGTCGGGCTCTGACCCGGGACCAATTAAATTCCCAATGGAGACGCTGTATGAATCAGTTTCAACCTGGTGCATTTCAGTTCGCAATACCCATTCTCGATGTATCTTCTTCAATGCAGCAAACCGACCCGGAAGCGTTTTATAATGCGATTGGACTGGCAATGACGATTGCATGTAAAAGTAGCATCGAATCCAGAATCATTGCCATTGCAAGTAGTCCTGTGTGGATTCAATGGGAACGTACCGATTCCTTCATGGATATCATTGAAAACATATTTGGCGCCATTATGTCCATTCGTAGTTCTCATCTTCAATATAATCAGGCGATTGATTTGATTATGCAAGGGATCCGGGGTAGCCATTCCACATCGCGATTCATAGAAAACCTGAACATTGTAGTCATTAGCGATTTTTCTACAAATATACACAAAGTCGATGTGTCATCGTTGTTTATATCGAGTCTTTTTGCTACTGTACCTACTATGTTTTTCTGGAATATATCTACACAAGGCGTTGTCGAACCATTTGTTACTACTGCACAATATCCGCATTATTTTTATTCTGGGACCTCGATACACGCACTTCGAGATATGCAGGCGGTTATAGAGGCTGGACGTATCCCTATATACGATGCCGCGGTGGCTGCATTAGAAAAGCCTCGTTATTCGGCTGCATCCGCATATTTACATTCATTGTGCTGCTCTGTTGGCGAATAATCGATGATCGGTTCGGGGGCGGGCGGGTGGTGCAATGATATTACTATCTACTTATGGGTAATATCATTATTTTTTTGCGTGTCTCCTATCTTTATTTCGTCGTGTATTTCGTCGCTTTCTATGTCGTTTTATTCGGTGTTTCATACTTCTACCGCCCCAGGTTGTGCGCGAACCACTTTCAATATCATATGGATATAATGTGCCAGTAGAGTCGTCGCTTAGTATTGGCGACAATGCGTTGGGCGAATAATCAAATATGTTTAATTTACATTTGTCGCGACCAGCGATTTCTTTGATAATATCTACTAAATAACTTAATCGAATGTGTGAAATGTCGCCATAGGAATTCCAAAACCACCCACCAGGTGAGAATGTAATATTCCATTTGTCTAATTCTTCTTTATAGGTTTCGTCGTCTGTTTTCTTATCATAATCTGGCCACTTTGACGTTTTTTCAAACATCGTATTTAATACAGTCTTGCCATCTTTACCAAAGATGTTTGCAAATTCAATAAATTCTGTTTTTTTGAGTAAATTCAGGTTTTTCACTCTTTCATCTTCGGTGGAAGGGTAAATAATCTTAAATTTATCTTCATCCGTTTTTTCATGCACTGATACAACATAAACGCCGATAACCATATTATCATCAGTTGGCAAAGCCTCAACCCCAATTTCTTTATCAACTGTAATATTAAATGGATTATATGTATGTTTTTCAGGTAAATATAGATTTACGTCTTTATTTACACGTTTAGATAAGCTTATTGGTATTTGTTTTACCACATCATACGTTGAACGAGGCAGGTCTTCTTGAAAAGCTACATTTAATGTAACTATACGACTTATTCTAATATCATTCTTTTGAATTTCATTGAATGTAGCCCCCGGTTCATTCACAATATTTGCTAGCTTAAATAATCTGGTATTATCAAATATGTTTTGTTCGGCAGGTTCTAAATTTGTATTGATTATATTCCCATTCAGCATAATAGCAATGGTAATTATTTTTGAACCAATATCAATATATTCCTCTTCCATCCGTTAAAATATATACAGATTTAAACTCTTGAAGAATTAAAATTGTGCATATTTGGCTTTCATGTGTTGCATTATTTTCTGTTTACGCGCCACAAATTCTTCATCTGTTTTTAATGTTGCTATTTTGGATTTGGCCAATTGTTGTGACCCGCGATTCGCGCGAGCCCATGGTGTAAGTACTTTGCGAATATTTGCCTTGTCTTTCCTGGGTAATTTTGACATGACCGTTTTTATTTCTGTGGCGGTCTCTTCTGCGCTCGGGCGCTTATCCGGCATGGACAACACTATATTTGTTAATAATTCAATATATTGTTTCATAAATGGAAACTCGGTTGCTTGTTCTCGCAATTCCATAATACGTAACATGTCTAATATCATTACCGCGATCCCATAATTATCCCAACTTTTATGATACTTGACCAACTCGTCATAGACGTTTCCCCATGAGGGAACATTCAACATGCCTCCTTCCACTAGGGGCGCGTAATATGCTTCCGCCTTTTTCTTATAGTCTTCTACTACTTCAGGTGTAAATAATTCCAACATCGTCGGGTTTGTTGTTATAAATTCGCCGATAACCGTATTGGTTTCTTCCAGGGTTGCGTTTTCTTTTCGCCATGCGTTCAGTGTTGGCTGTTCTACGTTTGCGTTTTTGGTTTTATGTATCATATAAGTTATCATGCCTATATCTAAACACCACGGCGCATATGCGACACCATATGCAAAAAAGGCCTCTGCTGCAGGGAATTTATCTGGTGACGCAATGTGTGTGGTATCTACCGACAACCCAAAATCGATGATGATGGGCCGACCCGATTTATCTTTACACATGATATTGTTCTCTTTTATGTCAAAATGCATGATATTGGCCGCGTTTAATTTCGAGATTCCCTTCAATAACGTCGTATGTGTGTTTATTAATTTTCGAAAATAACTTTCCAATTGGCTAACGTTGGCCGCTTCTTTCACCAAATAATCGCCTAGTGTATTTTTTCCAACATATCGAATTCGGTTTGATTCGTACGTTTTGTTTTGATATTCGGGTGCCATTTTTATGAAGTCGCATTTCTTGGCTTCTGTATCGTTATTCAGCGCGCCAACTGTGATATCACACGACTCTATGATCGGGGCAAAGTATTGCGAATATCCGGGGATTTTTTTGATTTTTTTCCCCATTTCGACTTCGCGCGCGGACGTTTCTCTGTATTTCTGGATCTTTGTTATATATTTCTTTGATGTCAACTGTTTGCCGGAACATTCTATACCCGGCCTAAATACACAACCATAGGTTCCTTGATTCAACATGGTTGTTTGTTCTGGGTCATTGTTATTGTTTGCATCTTTTTCGTTCTTTTCATTCTGGTTCTCACCCGGTTTTTGGTTCGTGGGGGTTTGGTCATTTCCTATGCCAGTAATATCTTTGATAAACGACAACATTCTAAGTTATATTATAGGTATATTTTCATATTTGAACTTTTACCACAATTTTGTCATGCGGCTGATTCATACACAATGAATTCGTAGTCGATTGACTGCACTGCTTGCAATGCTTGCACAGATTTTATTGGCTCTTCGCGTTGTCTTCTCGAGACAATTCTATAATTCGTTTGTATTTCTTCCAATAATGGATATATACTCACTCCGTCTCGTTCATCGTTTTGCACCAACGTCACGTATATTGTTTTGCATCGTTTGAAAAAATGATTATATATTTGAGCTCCACCAATAATAAAAATCCGTTTATTTGTATTTGCCTGTAATTTACATAGAATCTCATCACACTCGTCTAAATCACAGAATATTGTGGATGACCTTGCCTTGTCTTTATAGTTCTCTGGGTTGGAAGTAATGACGATGTTGGTTCGTGCGTCCAACGGACCATTTGGTAATGAATCATATGTTTTTCGACCCATTATAACAATATTATGCATGGTTTCTCTTCGAAAATGCTTCATGTCTTCAGGTATATGCCAAATCATCTGATTGTTTTTTCCAATAATGCCGTGTTTATTTACGGCGACAATCATATTCATTTTGGTTTATATATATACACGTGATTAACTGAACCATTTTTATGTTGTTTTATGGATTGACAGTTATTTTGTGGGGGTGCGAGCGTGTACTCCGTTTTACGGGTTTATTATAGTGCAAAAATATTTAAACCGATGAATACAATAACTACTAACTACTAATGGATATAACTATTACACCAGACACATATACACCTAGCGTTGATAATGACGGCAATTACATAGACAAAATACCTATAATTAAGAAGGGGCTATTTTGTCCGTGTGGTTCAAGAAAAGAGAAAAACTACGAAAATGCGACTAAGTTTGCGTGTCACATAAAATCAAAAGCCCATCAAAACTGGTTAGTGAACCTCAACCAAAACAAAGCAAATTATTATGTAGAAATGCTTATGAATAAAGAAATGATAGTAAATCAACAAAAAATAATAGCACAATTGGAAAATCAATTGCATAAAAAAAACTTAACCATTGATTATTTGACCGAACAACTTACAATGAAAACAAATCAACAAGCATGTACCATGGATTTGTTGGACTTAAATTAAACGCCGAATAGTGTAAAATCGACACTTAAAATGTAAAAAATTGATTAAATTTTAATGCTTAATGTCAATGTATCCAATTAACAACAAGTTTCACTTATTAAAATGCACTCCATGTACTACCGATTACCCAAGGTTCTCTGGGACTATATCTGGTCTTACGACGTTCGACACAAAATAGAGTTCAAGAAATGTGTCGGCGAACTCAATCAATACTTTCTTCGCAACCGCGTGATCGATCGAATCACATGCGATATGAAATTATATGAGGTATATTTGAACGTTCGTATACTGCGCGGAATAGTGAATCCGCCCCCGGTCGATTTTCATACCTATTATTTCATGCGGCATACAAGATTTCCGGATATTGTCCAAATGGATGTATTGAACCACATGTCGCTACGCTGTCGCACATATGACAACAACGAGATACATAGGTTGTCGCGCGCAATTATCTCGTAATATGCACAGATGGTCCATAATAAAAACACAATAAAATTTTATAATTTACAAATAATAAAATTTCACAATCTATAGACGGCTACATACAGCGAGACTCGTATCCAACGCTCCTTCTATCCATTGCTGATTTTTTGCCGAAAAATGCTCCCCGCAAAGGAACATTTTTACATCTGGACCAAACGGCTGAACCATGATTTTGGACGTTTTTTCACTGTTTGCTCCCACACCCCAATATCCAACTCCGCAATCCCAATAAAATACCTCGGTTTTTATCGGTTCAGGAATATTATTGATTCCGGTCGTCTTTTTTAACAGTGTCATCAGTTCATGATTGACCGCATCTATCCCTTTTGTATCATATAACTTTTTCCAATATTTGGCGAACTTATTGTCGCTATAAGATGTCATTATTAAGCCATTGGATTCGTCGTACGGTATTACCATTCGCAAATGATTGTTGGTTGTTAATTTCGGCAAACCACTGAACCATTGGTGCGCCTTTTTTCCCGGTGCTTTGGGTATCAGCGGGAACTTTGAATATATTCGACATAATGGTGCGCATTTGATTTGTGATAATAATTTTGATAATGGGCGGAAAAATGTGAGGCTCTCGACGACCTGTTTTGGCAATGCACTAATGCAGTTTTTTGCAGAATATATTGTCGATATATTTGAACATGATATTTCGAACGATTTTTCTCCCTTCCATGTAATTTGCCGGATTCGTTCAATAGTTCGGTTCTTCAATATTCGAACATTTACATATTTTAATAGCCGTGCTTCCAATTTGACAATGAGTTGTGATAACCCGCCTTTCATTACATAATATTGATGTATTGGCGATAAATGCACTACGATTAAATATAGCGCGTCATATGCATTCATAATAACCAATTCGCTGTAATAACCGAATGACGCCTTTAAGAATTCGACTTCTTCTTCTGTGACTACCGTCTTTGCGAAGTCCACCAGACTTTGATTACGCAGACTTTCGGCGGAAACGGTTTTACTGGCCCACAATATCTTTGTAATGATTCCTGCGTTGGGTAAGTTCTCTTTTCCTAGAAAGTTGTCGAGTGCTGCCATGAGCGCCGGTTCTGGTGAAGGTAATGCCGCTGTGTTTGTTTTTTCGATGAATGTATATACACCGATTATATCGTTTGGCGCGTCCAATATCGAATTCATTCGCTTTCCCGAATTATCTACATATGTCGCTGTGCTCGTTATTTTGGTCATTTTTGACTGCAGACCGAGTTCTCGAATGAGCGCAAGTAGATGTGTATGACCACTGTGAAATCGGCCCGCGCCCGCTTCCATGGTTGTGTCGTGATGGGTATACACACGTCCTCCGATTGTTTTATCTTTTTCGAGTATTAATAGATTTGCGTGGGGGTACTTCTTTAATATTTGATGGGCGGTGTATAAGCCGGAAATTCCGCCGCCTAAAATTACATAATCATATATCATTGTATGTAGTTTTATTATATCAGGAGAAACGTTTATGTTAGTATTTGTATTATTTATGTGGTAAGGTTTACTGGGAGGGCCTACGGTCCGGTTTGGCTATAATTTACCATGCAAATCATTCGACGGTCCCCCGACATTCGCTGCTCGCTCACTCCGGCCATGGGGATGCGCGATTTGAACATTAGCTTTGTCATATTCGTATCCACCACATAGTTGTTGTTTTGCAAATAAGAGAGAACTACCGGTATGTCTTCCGCGGTCATGAATGAATCGCCGTGTTTGGTGGGCGCATATGATTGGTTCTTTGGATACCGTAACAATACATGTACGCAATTCATTCCTTGATAAAACGGACTTGCTTGTTGAAACGACGATAACTTTTCAAAAGAAAGCGGTTTGACGAGTTGTTCGAGTGGGCCTGGTGGCATTGTACTTACAGTGATTATATTTTGGTATGTTTTGTAATACTGATTGCGCACGGGCTCTAAATATAACACAAATGTGCTATTGTTGTTTGCGAATGGGCTTTCCATGATTACTACGTTGTGAGAAAATGTTTTGTCTGGTTGGTGGCTGGTTGTGTTGGGCATTTTGTCTATATATATGTAAATGGAGACTGTTCAAATTCCAGTTCGGTATGTACCAATTAAACTTGCAAAAACTGATAAAACTGCACAAATTGGCATGTTGTTAAAATCCCGAAAATTGTATAAAAAGCACAAATACTTTACACGCAAACGGTTGCCTTCTTTTAAGAGTAAGCCGTCCAAACATGTTCGAAATGCACGTAGAATATACAATGTAGAAAACGTAAGTCCCACCCCAGAACTCGCTGCGAAAACTGGTTGCAAATTATCTGCATTGAATCAAATCGTTAAAAAGGGCGAAGGGGCGTATTTTTCATCTGGATCGCGGCCGAATCAAACCGCGCAATCATGGGGATTGGCGCGTTTAGCCAGCTCAATCACTTCTGGTAAATCTGCTGCGGTTGATTATCACATTATTGATGCAGGCTGTGATCATCGTAAGAAAGCATTTATATTAGCAAACAAATCCAGACGAAAATATAAACATGGTCAGTCGAAGACGAAACGGTCCAGATTTGTGGTCGGGTAAACCAATGCTTGGTGCTATAACACTCAATGAACTGATTTAGATATTTCGTGTAAATATATACATATCATGCACGTGCACGACATGTATTGTGAAGAACATAATAAATTGCGAACCGAAACGCCGTTATCTCCACCCAAATATAATTGCAAACACTGTGGTAAGCGAAAAATATATGGGCATACCAATCCAAACCATGCGTCCAATCCATTTGGTTATTTGTATTTGGTCCCCGTATTGTGTGAGAATTGTTCGATTCAGTTACACAGATGTATGTGGTGTAGTTATACGGCCAACACCTAAGTCATTGGGTCGGACGATGTGATTGGGTCAGTTGATATAAACATTATAATCACGTATATTATAATCCAATGGGCAATATACATTCATGTTTCACCCATCATAAATCATGTGTCCTTTGTCATGAACGATTTACAGAATATTATATTGTGTGTGCCAATTGTAAGAAAACGATGCACGACGAATGCGAATATACATTTAATCGGCGAAACTATAGTGATTGTTGCCCTGCATGTGGTCAAGAAGCCCGTATATACTACAAATTCGATGTATGAAATCTGGTCGGCGTTGGGAATATAAAAATAAGTTGGGTCGATGTCGGTTGATTGGGTCGACGACTCTTTTACACCTTCGCTTGTGTAAAATGCCCATGTTAAGCAAACAAATTTTTGTTTATTCTATAAACTAATATTTCTTGATTTCTAATATCTTGATTTTTAATTAAAATATCATCTAATTCATTAAAAAATTTGGTACTTAATTTATGCAGTGTTTTAATATTACCTATATAAATATTATCAATTCCAGTATGGCGTTCATCGTTAAATAAGAAGATGTTTTTTGTAAATATCATTTTACTATTATTTTTTATAAAATTAATAATTATTTCTTTACTAAAACTATTGCTATTGTTAAGTATATCAAATCTAAAATTTACAATCATTTCGCTGTCATCTATATTTATATTATAAAGATAATCTATTATTTTATGCTTTCCATACCAATAATTTTTCCAACCGATAATTGGCATTGGACCATTATTAATTTTGCCAGATAAATTACCGATTAAGTTTATTTTAGTATCGTCATCAATAATAATGTTTTTTATTAAATGCCCCAAGTCATCAAAATAATCATAAATAACTTTATCGTCTACACATTGTTCATTAACATTTATGTTTCTCCAACTAATATTATTAGCAAATATGTTCCAAGTATGTATAAATATTTTTAAATCCGGAATTATGGCATGTGTTTCTTTTATTAAATTATATAGTTTCTTTGTTTCAAATGAATCACGGATATGTCCTCTAATAATAAGTATCATATAAATGATAAATATATTGTTTTATCAAAAAAATAACGATAAACAATGTGCAGCTGAAATGTTAAATGTTTTAAATCTCGTCGGGAGACAAACATATATTTTTTGATTGAAAATTATTTGTAATGTTCATGTCTTCTGGGTAATAATATTTGCGTGTTTCATTATTTTCTCCAGTGATTTTCAGCGGAAAATGAATTGTCCAATCTTCACTGTAAAACACATCTTTTAATATATATTTCATGAATTGTTGAATCCATGGTCCAACTAATCTACACCTGTCTTGTTCTGGTATAGATTGAAAAAACTCGTTGAAATTGTTTGCATGATTATAATATTCAACCAATTCCACCATTTCTTCTTCGCGCTTATTGAACAATGCTACAAATTTGTCAAACTTTATATGCGTTTTACATTCTGGTGCATATAAAAATTCGGCTACTCGTTTTCGATATTGTCCATGTCGATCCGGATTGCTTTGTTTTGCATTGAAATATTTTTCATACCAGGTTTGGCCATTAAATATAATAGAAAAATAGTATAATGGAATTGCGTCTTCGGCTGCATATTCAATATGGGTTTTATCGTCAAAATTTATATGTGTTAGTGTTGGCATTTGCTCATACACATAATCTAATAATGTTTTTATCATATTGTACATGTGACCGTTTGAAACGGAACACTCTGGACCAGTGTTATGCAAAAATCGCATTCTTGCATCGATCGGTTCATTATTTTCATTTATTATTGAAATCTCTACACAATCTGGATCAGTTCTTCCTATTTTAAATTTGCGGCCATATATTTCGGGTTTAGTTCTTGATAACAATGTATTGTATGTTATTTGAAATGTATATGGGCCTGAAGTAACTGTCGTTTGTTTATTTTCATTCATAATGATTATATTTATGTTATTTTTATATTGATGACTATTTTTATTTCCACTGATTCATATGTGTACGACAAACACAAATGAAACGTATATAAATATTTTTTATTATATAAATGTATCATAATGGATAATCAATCAAGAATAAATCAATTGGAAGAAGAGAATGCAAAACTGAAAGATGAGTTGCAATCGGTCAAAGAACATCTTAAAAAATACACCGCGCCTGCAAGTAGTAAGGTTTATTATGAGAAACACAAGGAAGAGCAAAAACAACGTGTTAAGGAATATCAGCAACGAACAAATTATAAAAGCGATTACAAGCCTACGCCAGAACAAAAAAAAGAATATGCACGACGAGCATATTTGAAAAAAAAAGAAAAACTTCAAAAAGAAGAAAAACAAGAAGGCGAGAATGTTTAGCAAATTTATATAACTTTATTTATAAATAAAGTTATATAAAAATAAAATGTGTAGTAATTATATAGGAAGACAATCATCTACAAACTAGAATGCAAGAAGAATATTGTGTTGAAATTAAACGTAGGATATTTCCTAGATGCATTGAGCCTGATTGCAATAAAGATGCCAAAGGCAAAGCTAATAAGTGCATAGCCCATGGCGGTGGAAAACGATGTAATGAACCTGACTGCAAAGTCAGTGCCAGAGGCAAAACTGATAAATGTACACGACACGGCGGTTTATGGGGAAAGCGATGCAATGAACCAGATTGTACATTTAATGCCGCAGGCAAAACTGATAAATGTGCTACACACGGTGGTGGAGTGCGATGTAATGAAGTGGATTGTAATAGAAGTGCAATAAACGGTTATGACAAATGTACAGCTCACGGCGGTGGAAAACGATGCAATGAACCAGATTGCAAATCATGTGCCGCAGCCAAATCTGATAAATGTGCTACCCACGGTGGTGGAAGACGGTGCAATGAACAAGATTGCAATAAAAGCGCAGCAGGCAAAACCGACAAATGTGTATCCCATGGCGGCGGAAAGCGGTGCAATGAACCGGATTGTAAAGTCAGTGCCATAGGCAAAACAGATAAGTGCGTGAAGCACGGAGGCGGAAAACGATGCAATGAACTTGAATGCAAAGCCAGTGCCAGAGGTAAAACTGACAAGTGCGTAGCCCACGGTGGAGGAAAACGATGCAATGAACCGGATTGCAACGCTGGCGCACAAGGCAAAACTGATAAATGCACACGACACGGCGGCCGTACAATATGTGTTGAACCAAATTGCAATACAAGTGCATATGGTAAAACTGACAAATGTATCACACATGGGGGAGGAAAGCGGTGCAATGAAACTGACTGTAAAGTCAGTGCCGCAGGCAAAACAGACAAGTGTAAGAAGCATGGAGGAGGAAAGCGGTGTAATGAACCCGACTGCAATACCAGTTCTCAAAGCGGGACCGACAAATGCATTGCACATGGCGGTGGTCCCCGTTGTCCTAATTGCATTGATTGGATTGATAGTCGTTGTAGTAATGTTAAATATGACGGATATTGTGCAACTTGCTTCAAACGGTGTTTTCCTGCCGATGCACGCAGTCAAGTTATTTATTCTCATACCAAAGAAATTATGGTAAGAAATAAAATCAATTCAAGCTTTGAAGGATTTACTCACGACCGTCCTCTTTATACCGGTAATTGTGATTGCACGCATCGGCGTCGTATTGACCATCGTAAGCTAATTGGTAATACTATGTTGGCAACTGAAACTGATGAATTTGGACATCGAGGGTATGATACACGGGATGAAGAAATACGTTATGATGACCTCTACATGATACATAGCGGCAAATGGATATTTGTTCGTTTTAATCCCGATTCCAATGTGAGTAAAGTGGATATTGATGACAAATTAGATACATTAATAGAAACAATGAAGGAATGTATTGGTCGAATTGAACGGGAAGAAAATACAGAATTGGTTGAAATCATAAAATTGTATTGTTAATACTTTAAAAAGAATTATTAACAAATAAACGTGCACATAATAAGTATTTCAATTATTATGTGTTAAAAACCAACAAATAATATTACCGCTCTTGGACGTATTCGAAACGTCGATCTTCCGATTAACAGTCGGATGCTTTAAACCAACTAAGCTACAAAAGCATAAGTCTCACCATAGCTCAGTTGGTAGAGCTATGGCGAGTGGGGGTATCAGGTATATGACCCAACCTGATATAAGCTCTTACTGAGATTTGAACTCAGGTTACTTGGTAACTTTACTGATTTACCAGTCTCAAAGCCAAGTGTGATTAACCTCTACACTATAAGAGCCATTGTACATTTTCTAATTTATTCCCCCACCACAAATTAAATACACGTATATTCTTTATATTGTTTATCGCCTCTTTTCAAAAAATTGATTTTACACTTACATTAAGTATTTATGTCATATTGATTTCAAACCGCGGATTTCGCACATACAATAAAATGACTGACATGGATTCTGCTACGCCTCTTCACAAAATATCCGGTATTTCATTGCAGGTATTTCGATATAATTTCGATGAAGGGTTTATGGATGAACTGACTGCATTTGCCAAGCTACACGAACATGATAGCCGTCTCGATTTTAAGGACGCCTGGAAATTATGGATGATTGAAAATAAAGAATTGGTGGATACCGAAACCGACAGGTTAGTTCATTCGGGATTTGCGGGCGATGTTGCCGATAAAATGTTTAAAAGCGTTCGATATTATTTCCGCAAAAAATCATTGGTCCCGTCGGTTCAGCCCGTGCGTAAAACGTATGATACTTTACACAAACCCGTGTTGGTTGCCATGGACGACCAAATACGCACACAAATTAAAATAAATGTGATTGAAACGAAACCTGACGCGGATGGGAATGTGCCGACCGCGGTGTCTACGATTTCTCCGGCGGAAGGGTTTGCGAACTTTTGCAATGAGCACCAATTGATTATTTTGGAAGCGATTCGAAGTTTACACGCAGCTTGTGCATGTGATGCGGATATTTATCATGGTTGTGGACCCGATGACAACATTTTGCCGCCGGTATCTTCACAACTGAATCGTGAAAATGTGGTTGGTTATATGAATAAACTAAAAAAAACGTACAAAAATCGTTTTTATAATATTAAAGTTGCATTGTCAAAATTGATTTAAATGGTTTGGATTGGTGCGATATATATTTAATTTATTTATAATACGGGTGTTCGGCTTGGCGCTGCCCATGCACAGCGCTCTGTTATGCCGTTTTTTTTATTGTTTACTATTCCGTCATGCAGCTCGTCATTTTTCCACTCGCCTTCATATGTGTTTCCGTTGGACCATGTATATAGTCCATGTAAATCGCGGAGTCCGTTGACGAAATTTCCACAATATATGTCCTTGTTTTTATATATCATTTCGCCATATCCGTTCCATATTCCGTTCTTCCACATTCCGCTGTATTGTTTTCCGTCTTTGTAAACCATTTTGCCTTTCCCGGTGAGGGTCCCTTTGTTCACTTCGCCTTTGTAATAATCGCCATTTTTGTAGTATATTTCATTACATCTACCATGAAACATATTGTTGCGCCAATCACCGACATATTCTGTTCCATCTGCGTATTTGCATATACCGTGCCCATGTGCTATATCGTTTTGCCAATTGCAAATATGAATTGCGCCGCTATCATAATACAATGTGCCGATGCCGTGCTTCTTTCCGTTCAAACTCTGCCCCACATAAATATCCGCGCTGGACGTTATCAAATTTATTTCGACGGCGCCTCTGCGGATTGACATTGTTGATTTGTTGTTGTTGTTGTTTTTGTTAAGTATTTACATTTTGCTTCAATTTTTTACATTTTTTGCATTTTTGTATTGCATTTTTGTATTGCATTTTTATAACTGTGTTGGCATACTGTTTTCTGCTTGTATAAAGGCATTGACGAGTTCACCAGCCTGCGCTTCCGCTTCCGCCTCAGCTTGTGCTTCCGCTTGGGCTTGTGCCAGTGTTGCAGCCATTTTCTGCTTTTTTGTTTTGGCAGACGTCTTTGGTTTTGGAGGCGGTTTGACTTTGGCCGGCTTCGGTGCGAATCGCTTTGCCGTGTATATGATCGACCGTATTAACGTTAGTGCATGTAATTGACAATATCGGTGTATTTCCGGGGTATGTGGGATGACATTATGCAACATATTCAATACCTTCCTTATTTCGGCGATATACTCCGGCTTTGTGCTCGGTGACATACGCACCTCATTCGGCCTCAAACTATTACTATGTATCCATCGCGTCCATGGAGTTGTCAAAAAATGATTGTAAAATTTGGGAATGATGTGTTGTTTGTAATACGTTTTCAATCGGTCCACCGTTAGTTTTGACAGCATTTCATTGAGATTGGGATAACACGATATATATAGTTGGGTTTGTATTTCCGGTAACAAGAATTTTTTGATGTGTCTTATTATGTCGAGTGGGAGCATACCGATATAATCTAGACGTACGGAGGCACATTTGGCGCGTTGGTCGATTGTGTGGTTTAAATGCCGCTCTTCATTGTCACATAAATTATTATAGGTTTTTGCCAGATTTGTAATATAATCTCGACTCGTTTGGATCCATTCGCGGATTTCGTTGTCGGGTCGCGAATTATTATACAATACCATATCTACGTTTGGTCGAATGGACATTAAATTGTGATATATGACATCGCCGTTTGTTATTGGGGTGAACCGTCGCGGCAGGTCCGGGGTGGGCCGGTCTTGTGTTGGAAGCGCATTGTATAATATTGTCGAGCTGATTGGATAATGTGTGAGGTGTTCATATAGTGCTTTATTTTCAATATATTCCATCGTTCTTATATTATTGCGGGATTGTGTTTATATTT
>Ga0247722_10000716_pt1 | contig 19448 bp, 21 predicted proteins | sample MSEWelMarce3H_FC_FD_189094 | JGI IMG/M metagenome (GOLD analysis project Ga0247722, IMG submission 189094) | Subsurface sediment microbial communities from gas well in West Virginia, United States - MSEEL Well Study Marcellus 3H_FC | ecosystem: Environmental > Terrestrial > Deep subsurface >... | reverse complement strand
CCAACCTCTTCATACCTAACAACCCTTCCTACGACCCTTCCTACGACCTCGACGATATTTAAACTACACCTAAACTACACCTCCTTCTCCTCTAAACCTGACCTCATTAACTTTTCATGCGTCACTAATTTTTATAAAATGAAAAAACAATATACACACCAATCATAAAAATTCTTCTACCCTTTTTTATTTGTTATAACCGCATGCACCAAGATCTAATCCGTCTTAATCGGCAGAATGAATGACAATAACCAAACCCCAACGATTGACCACATCACCATAATACTGTTTCCTCCTTGGTAAATTAACCAACGCAATCCAAAGCAATGCGGGGCAGGCACCATGAATGGCGACATAATTAAGCCCATTAAATTTGCTGGAACGCACCAACTTACATATAGATGCGATGCGACATAATGCATAGATACCCATAACAAGTATAGTCCAAACTTCACGATTACAAAATTAAATAACCATTTAAAATTATCAAACGTAAGATACGAAGATATATCACATATTGTATTAAAATAATCCATTTCACCTAATAATGTTATTACTCATTAAATACCGCGTATACAGTCAATTTTTTGCCGATTACTTCAATTGATCACATGCGTCCAATAATTGTCTGCGTCTATTCGCGATAACTGTATCCATCGACAGCGACTTCATTATATTATTATACATGTCAAATTTTGCTAATACTTCTTTTGTGCGCGGAATAATATTGTCATAGTCCTCCCATATAACATTCCCAAGCAAATCATAGTTTTCTATAAACATGGACTTATCTGACACAATAATTTTTTTCGCAAAAACTAACCGATCACAACGTATTTGTTCAAATATATTAAAACACTCAAAATGATGTACATTTATAATTACTTTGCATCGTTTCAACAATTCATCTCGTGCTGCCCCCCAGCCTAATATATTTATACATTTCCAACCGGTAGCCTGTAGGTTATCCCATAAACGGGTTCGACGATATGTGAGTGCACTATTAACAGATGCGTCCTGTTTTGGTAGTGCATTAATTATACCAACATCATATGTATAAACGCCATCAATATTTTCTATTTGTATTTGATCTCGTAAATTATATTGATATGGTAAAAAAATCGCGGAGGCATTTGACTGTATTTTATTTTCTTCCATATATAATTTTAAAAATGTCAGGTTTGAAAGACTATAATCCGCTACTCTTATGCCAGATTTTACTAACGATATTACCTGATTCATTCGTTTTATCTCCGATAACATTTCCACATTTAAATATATCATTCTACCCGATCGAACAATTTCCGTAGAAAGTGAGTTTAAATCCAACCACATTTGAGTAAGTATAAATATATCAGTAGTTTGTTTTAAGCGGTCGATTGTGAGTTGACTTATATGAATCACCTCACTAATAATATTCAATGAGTATATATAATCTTCTAATACGGTTGGTACTCTTATAGAAGTATCTTCCAACGTAACCAAAACATATCGGACAGTCATATGTTTATATATAATTATTACATAATAACAGCTCTATACTATTTTCTTTGATTTATTTTTATTAATACTAATATCTATATTAGTATCAATATCTACATTTATTTAGATTTTGTCTTTTCGCTCGATGATGACATGCTAGATGTTTTCGACGATACGCGTTTTGTTGTTCGGGTAGTTGTCCGTGGCTTGGCGGTTCGTTTCGCACTCGCCGTCTTCCTCTGCTTGGGCGATGGTGTACGACGAAATGATTTATGCATATAAAAATATTCATCATCTTCATGTGCCATTTTTTCATATCCATATTTTGCATAATACGACAATAAAAAGTCCGCGGACCCGTGTTCAGGAGCCTTTTCAATATATAAATAGACCCCATCAACCGTCTTTTTGGATTTCATAAGTTCAGTTTTAATATACATATCGATCATATTCATCACAATTGCAACTGGGCTGGTCGAGCTTGATACAGCGCCGAGTTTGGCTCGACAAACTTCATTAATCCATGGCTGTTGATATTGCAGAAACTTCTGGTTACTTAATTGCATGGTAGCCGACCCGCCATCACGAAATGTGGTGTAATCGCTCTCGTCTTCAAATCTGTCGAGACATAATATAACAGCAATGGTCTTGTCGCTTTTACGCGTGAATAAATCAATAAGTCGCTCACTGTTATTATCGTCGGCATTGTCATCGTGGAAACATATTTTCTGCATTTTTACCAATAAATTGGCTAAATCGGTAATATTCATACGCGGCGGCAACAAATCGCACTTATATTCAGCGATATCGTGTTTATATGCAATGCCTGAATTATGATTTATTATATATGCTGCAGATTGCATAGTTGTCATAATTGGTATATATGCAACAGTATAATATATACTAATATAAATTATCGAAGAGTAGTTGACATGTAATATTTGTAGTTGTTGCACGATCGCATTATCATATTAAATCACCAAAGGCATTGTATCCCGTATGATTTTGTAAATATTGTCGCAGTTCTTATGATTCTTTGTAAAGCATGTTATAACATTATTATAAGTTTTACTGCATATATCTTCTCTACTGGTTATTACTAATAATTTTGCTTTTTTATTATATTTATTTTCAATGCAAGTAATAAAATCTTCCCATTTTTGTATATCTTCTTCATCTCGACTTAAAATATTATTATAATAATCAATTGGTACTAATTTCTCATCTAAATTATCATATATTCTAACAAATAAAATCTCATCATTGCTCATTAAAGCATCGTTTAATCTGGTAAATCTTCTTTCGTATTTTTGCATTACTTCATTTTTTTGCAAGGCAAAATTATTGAAATCATGAAGCATTATTGCCTTTTTATTATAAACAAGTAGTTTTTCGGTATCATAAACATATTTTTCATCAAATACAAAATATTTATTAAAATCATTAAACGAATCTATTATAAAAGACTGTGTTGTAATCAACCAATCATATGGATATGTAGGTTGATTCAGTTTTCGCAAGGCCTCAGCTAAATCGCACCCGCCGATTCCACCTAAACTTATTAATTTCATAATATAACGTATAACATAGTAATATAAAGTCTTATATCATAATATAACGTATAACACGCTAATATAAGTATGCTCTATTTTATTGTAACTACATCAATATTCAACGATTGTTTAATAAGAAAAACGCAATATATGATTGGCATTAATGTGTTAAAACAACGAATCAAATATTTAAATATTGAAAATTACAAAATTATCATCGTCGAAAACAATGGAGCACGAAACACATTTTTAAATGAATTAGACTGTGAAGTATATTATACTAAAAATAATTTCTTAGGAACATACAATAAGGGTTTTAAAGAATTACAAGATGTTTTAGATTGTATAGACAAATATGGCATTAATGATACAGACTTCATTGTAAAGATGACAGGTCGATATATTTTAAACGACGACAGTGAATTTATGAATACTGTTAAAAATATAGACAATACAAAATACGATTGTATAATAAAATACGGTTCAGTTTATAATCCGGTTGCATATAAGATGGACGATTGTATTACAGGTCTTATCTGCATGTCATGTTGTTATGTAAAACAAATAGAAAAACCGAATGATAACGAATGTGTCGAATGGAAATGGGGTAAGGTTACAAAATTAATAGCGGACGAAAAAATACATTTAGTAGATAACTTGGGTATAAATGTATGTCCTGGGTCGAATGATTATTTTATGGTGTAATTATAGCAAATATTTTATAATCATAATAAAATGGATGAAGTGAACAATATACCACTTGAATGTAAATACCATATAGCAATATGTTTCTGTGTTAGAAATTGTGGTAGATATTTACACAAAATCTTTAAAAACATTAAGTTATTAACGGATAACAATGAATATAAAATATCGTGCATTTTTGCATATGATAATTGTACAGACAGTTCTGAACAACTATTAAAAGAGTATAAAACAAATAGCAATCATGACGTGTACTTAAAACATATTGATAATATTAGTCCATTAAGAACTGTACGGATTGCAACTGCTAGAAATGCATGCCTCGATGTCATATACAACGAACTTACATTTGTATCGCATCATATAATGGCTGATTGTGATAATATTAATATACACCGTTGGAATATAGATACGATTCATAAATGCATAACAAATTACGATAATGATGATTGGGATTGCATTTCATTCAATCGGCGTAGATATTATGATATATGGGCATTATTAATAGATGATTTTAAACACCATTGTTGGGGGTTTGGTGATAAAAGTAGCGATGTTGTTCATTCGATGCGTAGATATATAATTAATAAGCTTAATAATTCCGCTGAAAATAGCATATATTGTTTATCGGCATTTAACGGATTTGCTATATATAAAACGGAAAAATTTAAAGAAATTCGTTATGATGGTACATATAATAATATGAAGTCGTTAATAACGGACGAAGAGCGAGAAAACACAATACAAGCGTTTAAAACTAAATACGACATCGCGGATATAGTGATTGATCACGCCAGACCCGAATGTTGTGAACACATTTTTTATCATTTATCGGCAGCACATAAAAATAACTGCATAATAAAAATATCAAAATTTTCAGTCTAGCCTACAATGGTGCAAAATTGAATAAACAATAATGATTATAATTACATTATTACATATACAGCTTATTGGCTCGTTAGCAACCGTGTTTTTATATAATAATATAAATACTGCAGATTAACTAGATATAATTGTTGCGCATGAGTGTACCATTACCATTAATGATAGTCGTATATGTTATTGGGACTATTGTTGCGGTAATTATAGCAGAAACCATATATACGGTTGTGAAAAGCATAATAAAGAATCGACAACCAGTCAAGCCTCCATTAAGTACTACCGTCGAAGATCCACGAGTTGAGCTGTAAAAATTGATATTTGATTATGCAAAAAAATCGTAGATATAAAATTACTAAAATGGACTGTTCAGCAAGCAGTGATATCAAGGCAGATTTATCCAGAATTAAACAACGACTCGAGGAGGTCGTAGATGTACTGCACGGAGTCGACATTGGGTCAATAACGGCGCATTATATATCAAAATTCGTTTTACCATTTGCTACACAATATCGAACGATCGACTCAAATATAAACCAAACCGTTTTAGAGCCAGACCAACCGTGTTATATTCATTTATTTATATTGTACTCACACCCAGATGAGGACCTACAATTATTGTGTGATATGTTTGATAAATATATTGGAAAAGTGCACTCAATACGATATGTATGGTCAATTCGGCATCAATCGATCGTTATTTGTGTTCGATTGCAACATTGGTATATAGATAAGTTTTCGCAAATATTCCGGACAGAGTTAGTTATACAGAAAGAATTAAATAAGCATACGAGTGAAAAACATTCGTTTTGTATAACAAATAATGCAAATCGACATACATATAAGGTGATTCTCGGCAATAGATTATGTAAAATAAAGACATCGAGTAATCCTCCCAAAATTATAACGGATTTAAACGTGGACTCAATGCGCCGAGTGCTAATATAATATACAAAACGATGAAACCTAATCCAAAATATGTAAAAAATTGAATACTTTTTTACATAGTAACCCAAAAACAACTTAATATACAACGAACAGTTGAAAATGGCATTCGCACAGAGTTTATTCATGTTTTACATTGTGTTTATGGTAAACGCTGCGTTTTGTTACTCTGCAAAACCCGACGTTCATGTATTATTGGGGTCGGCGAATGAAACGATTCTTGGAGAACGAATTCACGCAGCAATTCAATATATTCGTTCAACTGAAAATCCAAATATTTTATTCATTTCGGGCGGTGTTAAAACCGCGCTGGTCGGGGCAAATGAAATTACCGAAGCGTCCAAAGCTGCCAATATGATAACAAATAGCGTATTAGACAATGTGCAAATCGTACTCGAAGAAAACGCAACCAATACGGCCGAGAACTTTGTCTATTTGAAGCGGTGGGTTAATAGTAATTTCTCACAAGAAGATTTACCTGAATTTATTATTACCACGTCTGATTTTCACAAGGATCGCGCGGAAAAAATATTCCACGGCATTCTGCCCGACATTACGCCCAAATGGAATCTAAGCAAGAGTGATTGCGTTCAATGTTGGAGAGATGAAGCGATTCACATGAAAAACGTTCCTGTCGATATATATAAAGCATTGAATCTCATGTAACGATAAAAAATTCTACAAATCTACTCAAAAATAAAAATACTAACCCATTTAGATCCTTTTTTGCTGAAAATATTATATGCTATAAATATAATATGTATCCGTTGATTGATACACTTCGCAAGAGTATTGGATGGAAGGTGTTGATTTTATGCATTCTTACAATGTTGCTTTTTTGGTATAACAAATCGTCCGTAACGCGGTTCATATTGTCGATGCTATTATATTTGACTGCAATTATCGCATTCAATATATCGTATTCTCGGGGGGCGTTTTTTTTGTTGATGAGCTCTACTGCGGCCATCATTGAAACCATGTTTATTCAATATATGGATGCCACATGGGATTATCGTGCGCCAGACATATTTAGAATTCCATATTGGTTAATTCCGTTATGGTCAATAGCAATGGTGGTTATTACGCAACTCTCTACGTGGGTTCCATAGGCGGAATTCAAAGCGTATATAATGCAAAGGATGCAGCGATTCGTGGATGTAACATTATAAATATGGATTATGATTGTAAAAAATAAATTAATCGTAATTTATTTTTTAAAAATTATGAGTTACAATATTTCATATCATTATAGTTCTTCATGGACTTAATCCTCTGCTAACAAACATATCCGTCCAATATTTCAATTTCAACTTATCAAAATTAAACACCTTATTTTTGTAGCATTCAACCGTATCATGTAATAATTCCGCAGTTACATCTTTCCAGTCATTTACTATAAGAACCGGCAAATCTTCATACAATACGTCTATTGCGGATTTTTTTACAATAGGTATGCACCCTAGAATTAATGCTTCCCATGTTCGATGACAGTCATATCCATTGCCATGCGGACTGATTACAAATGCATATTCTACTTGTTTCGTCCAGGTCGCCAGTCTATTTGTTTTGCTCGGTTCATAGTAAACCAGATCTTTGCTTACATTATCATACGCATCTTGTCTATCATACTTACCGTGTTTTGTTGCCATTAAGAATTGATAGTTGGCGTAACATTTAATAAGCCGATTCGTAAAGTGTAAACTATTTTGTTTAATCTTCTCCAATATAGCTTCCTGATTTGATGCAGATGTAATTTCCCCCCATACACGATGTGATTGCATGGTATGATAATCGAGACCGATCGGCATGCATGTTATTTTATCATGTCGAACTACAATGTTCTGGCAAAACCAATGCACTAACATTTTATGATTAATAAATGCATCGAATTGTTCATGTGTCATTATATCATATGGTATGGTTTCATCGCAATCGCCGCTCACTAATATAAAAGGCGTTGTAATGAATGGCAACATATTGGATATAAAATGAGGGATCGCACTACTACAAACATATATAGTGGATCCTGACAATGCATTGAGAGTTTGAATGTCTGGGTAATTTACTAGTTGTCGAATGCTAGAGTGGGGGGTAACCGAATGATACACGCAGCTCTTTAGAATGCCCCGACTACTAACGTATACATTATTCGATTCGTCCATATATATATAAACCGGTTAGAATTTTATGTTGTTTCCAAATAAATATATTCCAGCTGGAATATTGAAGGGTATCACCTAATTATTTGTATGTTTTTCGTAATATTGCCCAAATTTAATTATTCGATTATGTATAATGACAACTACACGCAAAAATGGGAGACTTGGAAACCAGATCATTCGAAATTTAGCGGTGAGTTTGATTGCTGAAAAATATGACTTACATGTTGATTATTGTAATGAACAGCTAATTCGTAAATTAGGTATAAAATTATTCAGTGGTAGTAAATCGTTCACTAAGACAATTGAGTTAAACGACGCCAATTATTTTTCAATATATAATTGTGAAAACCTAAATGTAAATTTAAACCCAAACCATCACTATTTCCAGACACTTCCCATAACCAATTTATTGCACACCTATTTACATTCCGATAAAATAAAAGCAAACATAATAGAAAGTAATCCATTCCGTGCCCAATATAATGCAAATAATGACCTGTATCTTCATATTCGTCTTACTGATGTAAAGCAACATAGTCCGGGTATAAATTATTACATGAATGTCATTAAAACGATTCATTTTGATAATATGTACATATCAACGGATGAGAAATCTCATAATATTATTAAGGAAATAATGAACGCATACCCAACTGCAAAAATACTCGAGTGCGATGAAATAACAACATTTCAATATGCAAGTACATGTAAAAATATCATTTTATCGCATGGTTCATTTTCTGCATTGATCGGTTATTTATCGTTTTTTTCTACAGTAAACTATCCAGAATATGATTTAAATAATATGTGGCACGGAGATATGTTTTCTATAAATGGTTGGATAAAACATAGTTGGAAATAATGAACACGTATGCATTATCGCGACCGAACATTATCAAAATGCATTTTAAACTGTATATCCCATTGTTCCAGCAATTCCAATGAAATTTCCGGTAAAAGTGGATGTGCTTCCCAGAAATAACGACAAAACGCCCAACAAAACTCATATTTATCGACATACAGTGTTTTATAATTTTTTGTCAAGAAAGTTTGAATATTAACCGGCAGATTATTGAATGCCTGAGGCGGCAATACATATGACAATTGCACAGTTGGCGAAAACGGTACATGTGCATTTTTCGAAGAATTCATTTTGGCATGAACGAACTGTGTGTTGAAATGTGGCACATATTTACATAGGTCTTTGAATAGCGGTGGATAATGATGATTGTATTTCCATTTCCAATGAGGACATCCCGCCGAATAATACTTAAATACCCATTCGAGTCCTTCCAAATAATTTGTGCAAATCGCTCGAGTCGTCGTTTCGTCGGGTCTACTGCCAAACAACACTTTATAATACCGGTCTTCCCAGTTAGTATCGCTGGGGCAAATATATAGTTCATCGCCGCGAAATGCAACAGGAATATTCTGTAAATAATCGTCAGGCGTTTGTTTCGTCGGTAAAGAACTCTTACGAGAATCATGTTTTGCGCGCGCATCAAATTCTAGTGTCAACAGTTCGTGCTCCCGCTTAGAAATTTCATAAACTATTTTATTTACTTGTTTCCATTGAACCGTATTATCTTTCCCTACAATGAACGTATTTTGCCGGTTCCCAATGTAGTTACGATATATATCCAATATAACCTGAATGCCGTGTGTACGAATATTCATTGCCGGAAAATGTGGCAGAAAATCATTTCCCAAAAAGAAACATAAAAATATGTAATCGTAAATGCGTTGTGTATCATAATTTGCGCAGTTCATTTCGCTTAAAATCGAGGACGCCAATACCTTCATGTCGAGAAAATACGGCATATCTGGTGGTGCAGACGAGTCGATTGGAAAATAGTGCTTTAAAAACTCGGGCGCCTCCCTAAAAATATAGATATTATTGCAATATTGCAAATGGAATAACGATAACATAATAAGGTCCGAATCCAACCCATACAATGCAACATTCGCAGCCAGATTTGGATTTTTCCGTAAATATTCAAACAACTTGTGTTCTCCTTCTCCTGGTTCATTCGCTCCGGATACAATAATATTTGAAACCTTGTATTTATTTTCCATGTTTTCAAATGCATATTGCACGCGCCTAGATAGATTTGCCATAAAATGAGTGCCTGGTGTAATCGCTGATGTATCCCATTCACTGGTGCTCGACTGCGACATTAATGTCTTAACATACGCAGTTCTATATCTGCGTGTTCGCTGTTGTTCCATCTTCGCAAATGGGGCAACTCCGTCAAACGCAATAAAAACAGTGGTTGTTGGTTTGATCATGTTTATATAAGTCTCAATGGAAAGAATGACTTTATTAATAATTTGTGTTTCGTAAGCATCATTTTGCGTGCTATCATATGGCAGTGAATGCACCGCGTCATAAATAATGGAATTGCAATCCATAAAGAGCATGCCGAAGGACCGACTTGTAAAATCCTTACATGCGCGAATAATATTAGAATAGTTTCTAATAATATGCGAAAAATAACTAGGGATTCCCATCTTGATACTATATGTCGTAGATAAAAGTTTATATTCTTTACATTTGTAAGTTACAGTTGCGCGCTGCAAAAATAATATCTAGAAAAATGCCATATAATTGACATTATCTAGTATAGTTATATATAATGAGTGCATTAAAAAAAGTCAATAGTTTCAACATATTAAAAATGGATATAAGTGATGTATCAGCAACGCCAGGCATCGTGCAGTTTATCACATCCAAAATCACATATATTCGAGAAATAATACAAAATACCATATTGTCTATCAAATTACATCGAGTTTTAGAAATATTTAGTGACAACGATACAAAATTATCCATTACTGTATTAACCGATTTATTCGAACAAAATGAGAACATATTGTGTGAGATGAACCTGACTCCATTGACCCTAACAACGGATGCAATAATTGATTCACTGCAGCGTATAATTGACAAACTAGCGATGATAATTTGTGGGTTTGGTACAACCCATATATCCGACTTATTGTTCATTATTTTTGGAACCAAATTTAAAAACACGGTTCCAACACATCATCTCATACACGCAAAATATAGATTACTTATGAAACACGTTCGCCCAACAAGCTATAAAATAATTCATTGGAAGCAGGGGTATTTGTATACACCTCCTGCAAACACTGTATGTTGCAATAAAAAAACGGACTCCCCGCAAGATTTATCTACCGTGGGTTCGTTCGAATGCTTTGATATTGACCACGACCCCAAAAATATTTTCCAACGAACCAATGGTATACGTGTCATTATACAAAACGAACGAGAACGGAAGACGCTAGTTATAAATGGCGTTCTCGACGACATACATGTGGAATGTATTCGCAATGAGTACGTCCAACATAGGATATCTACACTGAACGCATGTGCGTCGAATTACACCGATGATGACAAGGCGATTTTACTTAAAATAATAGAGAATCTAACATTGAAAGAACTGCTAGTACATGGCGACATGGATATTATTAAAAAGGTGAATGATGTGAATGTGGATATCAAACGATTAAAACAAACAAACATGGAAGCATTGACGAAGCATTTTCTGGAGTTGGACATATACACACAACGATGCATGTTATTGAATTTATTGTTATATGTACAAAACAAAGAAGTCGAATACACGTGTTATTTGCTGTACGACTTATTGAACAGTGCATCTGGATATAGCGTAAATCACCAAGAAGCAATTTATAATAGTTTTCCATGGAAAATTCGCAATCAAATGAAAGACATTGTCAAATATAACATAAATCACGTACAAGAAATTATTCACAAATACGACGGTAATAAAATCTCGCTCGAGCAACAAATTTGTTTAATGAAGTCACCCGATTCCGTAAAAGAAAAGGCAATGGCAAAGTTGAAAGACTTAAAAGGTCGGCCGGACGAATTTGGTGTAAAAATACGACAATTTCTAGAAGGCCTGGTACGTATCCCATTCGGCATATGTAAAGAAGAGCCCATATTATCTGCGATAAAACACATTAACGCCGATTTCAAAACCATGTGTCAAACCGTTGCTAGACACAACACGACAACTGTTGCATATACCAAACAAACATATACATTGCTTGAAATATCTAATGCAATCAAAAATATGAAAAAGTCTACATATAACCACTTATTAGATGTAATTAATAGTAAAATCCAAAAGTGGCCAGTCGCGGTTCTCAATACCATAATAAAAATGTTGGAAATAAAAGACGATATCCCTTCCACCATATTAAAACTAGGTAAGAGTGATAAAGTAGAATATATAACGAAGTCGATACAAAAATTGGAGAACCATGATCATGACGCGATTTGTAAAATAATCAATGAAATCCCCGAATTACGTGAAAATACATCGCAAATAACACATATACAAAACATGTCCAAAATAGAGAACAGCATTTTACAATTTCATCAGGGCAGTGCAATGATAGAGAAGGCATTGGAAGATTCAATCTATAGTCATACACATGCAAAAAAACAGATTATGAAAATAATAGGACAATGGATGAACGGAGAACAAACGGGTTATTGTTTTGGCTTTGAAGGTTCTCCAGGTATAGGTAAATGTTTCAAAAAAAATACGCCTATTATGTTATCAAACGGAAAAATAAAAATGGTTCAAGATATAACAACCGACGATAAATTGATGGGTGACGATAGCACACCACGTAATGTGTTAGCATTGGGTACAGGACGAGAAAAAATGTATCGCATAGAACAAATAAAGGGCGATGACTATGTAGTGAACGAAAGTCATATACTTAGTCTTAAAATGACAAAACCAAATAGAACTGGAGACAAACATAAAACTATAATGGGAAAACGCTATTATAAAAACGACATAGTGGATATATGCATAAAAGATTATTTAAGTCTGCCTCCATCGTTGAAAGAATGTTTGAAAGGTTACAAAGTTGGAATTGATTTTGTAGAACAGCCTGTAGATATGGAACCATATGCATTGGGTTATTGGTTAGGAGATGGTGATAAATCTAGTTTTAGAATAACAACAATAGACCCTGAAATAGTCGACTATTATAATAAATATGCCAAACAAAACGGGCTGCAACTTACTCGCGGTAAAATGGGAACAAAAAATGAAATTACATATAATATTACAAGTGGCCAGATGGGAGGCGGTGATTATTCCAGGAATAAATTTTTAAACATTTTAAAAAAATACAATCTCATACATAACAAACACATTCCAGACGCGTATAAGTGCAATTCAAAGGAAAACCGATTAAAATTACTTGCGGGTTTAATCGACAGCGATGGATACCATCACCCGACAAATAATAGTTTGGAAATCGTTCAAAAGAATAAATTGTTAGCCGATGACATATTATTTTTGGTGCGAAGTCTTGGAATGCGCGGAATGATGAAAGAATGTGAAAAATCGTGTATGTATAAAGGGGAAAGAAAATGGGGAACATATCATCGTATAATAATAACGGGCAATGGAATGGATAAAATACCAGTATTATTACAGCGTAAAAAAGCCCACCCTCATAAACAAATAAAAGATCCAATGAATACTGGTATTAGCGTGGTTCCATTAGACGAAGATGATTATTATGGATTTCAAATTGATGGCAATTCCCGATTTTTATTGGGCGATTTTACGGTTGCACACAACACGAGCCTTGCTAAGAAAGGGTTAACAAAATGTTTGGTCGATGTGAATGGTGAGCCGAGGCCGTTCGCATTCATAGCAATTGGTGGGTCAAGCAATGGGTCGGCGTTAGAAGGACATGGCTACACATATGTTAATTCTACGTGGGGGCGCATTGTCGATATATTAATGGAAACGAAATGCATGAATCCAATTATATACATAGACGAACTCGATAAAGTTAGCAACACCGAAGCCGGAAAAGAAATAATTGGAATCCTTACGCATTTGATTGACCCAACGCAAAATGAGGCATTCCATGACAAATATTTCGCGGGAATAGATATTGATATATCAAAAGCGTTGTTTATATTCTCTTATAACGACCCCGCACTCATCGACCGAATATTATTAGACCGCATTCATCGCATCAAATTCGAGAACCTGACATTAGATGATAAAATGGTGATTGTTCGTAAGTATATTTTACCTGATATAAACAAAAAAATGGGCTTCGATGGAACCGTAGAGATGAATGATGTAGTAGTCGAACATATTATTAATTGTTATACATGCGAGCCGGGTGTGCGCAAATTGAAGGAAATTATCTTCGATTTATACGGAGAAATTAACTTGGAATTAATAAAATCCGCTGACAAAACCGAAATCACGATACCCATTATCGTGACGATTGAGAACCTTGAAAATAAATATTTAACAAAATATCAAAAAATAAGCGAAAAGAAAATATACAAAGAGCCGCGGGTCGGTATAATAAACGGGCTATGGGCAAATGCACTCGGGATGGGTGGTATTATTCCAATTCAAACCTCTTTTTATCCGTCGTCCGTCTTTTTGGATTTGCAGTTGACCGGCCTACAGGGCGATGTAATGAAGGAGAGCATGAATGTAGCAAAAACGTTGGCATGGAGTTTAACATGCGATTCTATCAAAAAAGATTTGTTACAATATTTTGAATCAACCAAATGCCAAGGACTGCATATTCACTGCCCCGACGGAAGTATTTCAAAAGACGGCCCGTCTGCAGGTGCCGCGATTACAACTGCCATATATAGTTTGCTGAACAAAAAACACATAAAGAACGATGTAGCGATTACGGGGGAAATCAATTTGAGCGGGGAGATAACCGCAATTGGAGGGTTAGACGTGAAAATAAGCAATGGTATACGTGCAGGTGTAAAAACCTTTTTGTACCCACAAGACAACCATCGAGATTTCAGTAAATGGCAACAAAAGTGTACAACGCCACACCCCGATATTAAATTTGTTGCTGTATCAACCATTACCGAAGTATTTGCTCATGTTTTCGTAAATGATAATAATCGGCCTGCAATTTAGCGCCTTAATCTAGTTAATGAATTCTGTATACTGCGTTAAAAATATGCGAAATAATAACAATGATATTTCGCATATTTTATTTGGATTTTTAATGTCCATACATATAAAATAGCATGGATACCGCATTCTACGATTTTAAAGGACGACTTGTCAATTTAGCAAACTCGCTTCCTAATAATAATAAACAGGGCATAATATATTTATTTGCACCATTTATACTCGTATGTTACTTTCTATTCTTTTCAATCATTAACGCAAACCTTAACGGAATTGTTTATTTACTAGGCCTATTTGTTGGAACAGTGCTGACTGTATTTTTTGGTAATGGAGTCGTTGGAAAGAGTGACAGTCGCGGTTCAAAGAATGAATTATGTTCATTGTTTACAATCAATCATGTTGCGGGTATATCAAAAGTGCCGATAAGCACAACCGTATATAGTTTCACCGCGGCGTATTTATTATATACAGCATACATGAAACAGTATATTGGATCATCGGTTGGACCATTTGTAGGTCTCGGCGTACTAATGTTATGTGATGCCACATGGCAAATGACAAATAACTGCTTTAATTTGCAAGGTGTAATCGCGGCTGCAGTATTTGCATCGTTGTTTGGTCTTATTTGGGGATATACAATCAACCTTACGAAAAACGAATCATTGCAATACTTTGCCGGATCTGAAACTGCATGTAATCGTGCAAAAAAACAAACATTTAAATGTAAAGGAGCCAAACCAGTTGAATAAGTAGGCATTTCACAATTCGTACGATGGAGTAATTATTCGAATCATGTATAGTTATAATCTACTATAACTATATAGGCAATCAAACATGGATATTAACGCTAGTACATTTATGTATATGTTTATACGATTATGTCCATTTATTTTAGTATGTTTTTTCACCATTTCTTCTATATTTAACGGTGATGTCAAAGGTTTTGTATATTTGGCTGGTTTATTACTTAACGTTGGTATTACAATCGGCATTATTAGCAATTCTATACCAAATTATAAGCAGGACACGACTCAAAACATGATTTGTGATATTACATCGTTTGGTAATAAATCGCTATCAGTCGGTGAAAATATCATCGGGTTTACATTTTTTTACTTATTAACAACAATGCTAATAGTCGGTTCAAAGAATGAAATAGATTTAGTCGCATCGAACTGGCCAACAATTGTGTTCTTCACACTGTTGATTGGAAGCGAAATCTTCATTAATACAAATGTTGTTCGGGCTGCGCCATATTGTTATGATTGGAAAAATAGTTTATTAACATACGTCATTGGTGGTCTTTTTGGTGCAGGATGGGCATGGGCAGTGGTATCAACCAATACAGCCGAACTACAGTATTTTAATCAATACAAAAATAACGAAAAATGTGAAAAAACAAATAAGGCGAAATTCCGGTGCAAGGTATACAAAGACGGAGTGGAAATAAACAATTATTTGCAATAGATAGTTTTCACAATATTTGATACATGGCTAGCTCTGCATCATACCTAATAAAAATATAATTTCTATTTTTATTAGATTACTCAATTCGCGATTACATCGACGAATGATAATACGTACTTTCACACAATGTAAAATCGGGCTCGTCAAACTTTTGCAACAATGTAGCATCGGCTATCGTCGCAGTAACCAAATATGGGTCCATATTACTTGCTGGTCGTCGGTCTTCAATATATCCGCGCATGTCCGCAGCAGTTGTCCGCGGGATGCGAATCGAACATTTACGGTTTGCAACACCATATGAAAACTCGGTCAATTTAGATGTTTCGTGTGTACCGGTCATGCGTTGATCGTTGTTTTTTCCATATACTTGAATCGCTGCATGATGTGTATTTCGCAACCCGACCAATGCTCGTTCAATGCTACCTGCGACCCCATTACGCATAGATTCCGTGCTATAATTCGTATGGCAACCTGACCCATTCCAATCGCCATGCACCGGTTTGGGTTCAAATGACACATGTACATTATAGATTTCACAAACCCTATGCAAAATATACCGGGATATCCACATTTGATCGCCTGCATCTAGCGAAACGCATGGACCCACTTGATATTCCCACTGACCTTTCATGACTTCGGCGTTTATTCCAGACATTGTTAATCCAGCGGTCAAACATAGCATATAATGTTCATCTGCAATAACGCGTCCAACGGCATTGTCATAACCAACCCCACAATAATACGGGCCTTGAGGTGCGGGATATCCGTTTACTGGCCACCCAACCGGTGTTTTTTTATCTTTTTCAAACAATGTATATTCTTGTTCAATCCCAAACCATGGTTGTTCTGCGCAGACCGATAGCGAATTAAACACATTGCGTGCAAAACTACGATTGTTGTTTTTTGCAGGGATGCCGGTAGTCAACTGTGTTTCGCATAATACCAATTTATGTCCCTGTCCACGAAATGGATCATTGTACATTGCGACAGGAACGAGCAATACTTCCGAATTAATACCGGTCGCCTGGTTTGTACTCGATCCGTCAAAATTCCATACAGGCAAATCTGCCAATTTGATATCATCAGCACTGACACCATATATGGTTTTTGATTTAGACCTCAGGTCATAATCGTTCCCACCAATCCAAATATACTCGGCAATAACAAACATTTATGATTTACCTAGACATATAACTCTATATCACTTATCGAAAATATGCTGATTTGCATGCAACCAATCTAATATAGACTTTGCGGATCGACGTCGATACATGTCTTCCGACATGAGTCTTACTACATGATGTTCCATTTTATAAAAATGCATGAAATGATTTACTATATTAATAAATATCGCCTTTTCGTATTTAGGCTGTAACTCACTGTATGGAAATATAGGAAGATTCTTACGTTTATTTACACTATTGTGAAATTCATATAACATCATTATAAAATCTTGCTTTGTTCGTATTGCATTAAAATTAATGTTGTTTATATATTGGGTTGCATGTGATGTGCATGTTGGACACGGCAAATTTGAACATATTTCACGTACAATTCCAAAAATAGCATCTCGGTTTTGATAAAATAATTCAGGTTTTACTTTTTCGGCCAGAGTATGAAAAAAGAACCAAAAAGGAGGCCCCCACAATATTTTATTACGCGGATCGACCGTGGCGGGTTGTTCGGCAACTGCTACTGCAACTGGCGCCTGCGCCGGTCGGTTACTAAATCGTTGAGCCATATTAAACATAGTAATATTTTGAGATGGCGTAGCATTAAGTGCTTGTTGTTGATTTATTCTTGATATACTACGAACATTTGTAAAATGCATCATTAACTGTTATATTACATAAATATAAAAAATAAATCTCAATACACGGTATATATGTCAACTAAAGAAACGCTTATTAAAACTATAAAAGACTGGGTGAAACTAGATAATGAAATACGGTCACTAAAAAAAGAACAGAGTGACCGCGTCAATGAGAAAAAAGAGTTATCGAGTGCACTCCTCGAAATAATGAAATCGAACGAAATAGATTGTGTAGATATTAAGGATGGTCAACTATGTTACACACAACAAAGCGTGAAGAAGCCCATTACAAAAAAAAACTTACTTACAATATTATCTAAATATTACAAAGGCGACGTAGAAACCGCCAATACGATTACCGAATTTATATCAAACAACCGCGAAGAAGTTGTAAAAGAGACTATTACGCGTAAAATCAACAAATAATACACCGCACACGACGGTTTAGCCCAATCCTAATTGCGGAATGGTAATATTTTCTCCGGTTTTCACATACTTTGCGATAATTTTGGGGTTTTCGATGCCATTCATAACGTCTTCTGTGTTATAGACATTGTAGAAATTGTCAATGTAATAAACAATGCCCATTACTTCTTTCGCAAAAACATCAACTAATTTGTTCGAATCGGTCGCAGCGTCCTTTGCAGTACTAACCATGCCATGCGGTGTTCCCTTTGAATGCGTTCCGCAAAACTCGCTGCCGTCTTTTCGTCGGCGAGTGCACTGCTCGTCATTCGCGCGCATCGCATTGCATCGGTTCGTCACTGGAATTGCATTCTTAATTCGCTTTCTTTTTATAAAATCGTCCTTTGTCAAGCATATGCGGTCGTAGTCATATACATACTGCAATAGCTCGGTCACTTGCTCCTTTTTATCAAAATGAATATTTTTAATCCGTTCACATATATTGGTCTTAAACTCACCAATATATGTTTCTACTTTGGTATTAATACGCTTTTCCATGTTGTTTATTTACATTGTCATGGACACAAAGCATATAATCAATTTTTTGCGCATACCGGCAATTTGTCTCAAACCATATTCTGTGTATTCGTAATATTCACACCATCTTCGATTGTCGGTATATCACGAGAAGGCACCATCTTATCCGGGTCAACGTCATTGAATTGCACTCGTTCATTCAAATACGCAGAATAAAAAATATTTTGGTCGGTATTTGTGATACTCTGTGTTTCGTGTATTTTCAATAACATAAACAATATATTTGTAATCAACGACGATGTAGTTTTACCGTCCAAGAAATTTTTGTAAATCGCAATCGAACTTAAAACCGCGTTTGCGATAAACCCGACCAGCGCAAATTGTCCAGATCGCAAATACAACTTATCCCATCTCAAAATACTTAATTTTTTTTCTTCCGGTAATTTGCACAATGCCTGACCAACCGCATCATTGTCGCATGGCTCTTCGGTATTCACATGTAAATAGG
>Ga0247722_10000715_pt1 | contig 19478 bp, 19 predicted proteins | sample MSEWelMarce3H_FC_FD_189094 | JGI IMG/M metagenome (GOLD analysis project Ga0247722, IMG submission 189094) | Subsurface sediment microbial communities from gas well in West Virginia, United States - MSEEL Well Study Marcellus 3H_FC | ecosystem: Environmental > Terrestrial > Deep subsurface >... | reverse complement strand
AAAAAGTAGCAACTAAAAAAACAGCTGCTAAAAAAGCACCCGCTAAAAAGAAATAAGCATGGAATTTGATTTTCTAAACCCTATACCAGTTGATTTATTGATTGATTTAAAAAATCTATCATCACAGCATTTAGCTAATAAAGTGGTGTTCCATACACAACAGGAATTTCCAGATTTAGATAAAGTTAAAATAGCAATTGTGGGTGTTTTAGATAATAGAGGCGCAGGGCTAATAGAAAACACAGTTGATCTTACTGCAATTAGACAAGAATTTTACTCGTTGTTTCCAGGGAATTGGCAACATACAATTGCCGATTTAGGTGATATTATTCCAGGAAGTACAATTGAAGATACTTATTTTGCAGTTCAAAAAGTTATCAATTCATTACTCAAAAAAAATATAATTCCTATTGTTATTGGAGGTTCGCAAGATATAACTTACCCGCTTTATCGAGCTTATGACACCTTAGAACAAATGGTTAATTTAGTAGTTATTGATTCAAAATTCGATTTAGGCAGAGGTGAAAACCATCAATTAGCCAACTCTTATTTGTCTAAAATTATTGTGGACGAACCGAATAATCTATATAATTTTTGTAACATAGGCTATCAAACCTACTACAACTCACAGGAAGAGATTGATTTAATTGAAAAATTATACTTTGATGCCTATAGGCTTGGCGAAGTTGCTACTACTATTGCAATTGCAGAACCCATATTTAGAGATGCAGATTTTGTAAGTTTAGATTTAAATGCAATCAAATCAGCTGCATCAGGAAACCTAACTCCGTTCAATCCAAATGGGTTTGATGGTAAAGAAATATGTACACTAGCAAGGTATTCAGGAATAAGCGATAAAGTGTCGTTATTTGGTATTTTTAACCACCAATCCAGCAAAAACGAAGCCGTTTTAATTGCACAATTAATGTGGTATTTTATTGAAGGATACCATTACCGTTCCAATGAATATCCTTTTGGTAGTCATAAAAATTATTCAAAATACATAGTGCCCTTTGATGAAGGTGATGAAATTGTTTTTTATAAAAGTGATAAAACCGACAGATGGTGGATTGAGATTGCACATGTAAATAATAAAATGAAACAAACTTTACTGCCTTGCTCGCACGATGATTATCTAGCTGCATGCAATAATGAATACCCAGAAAGGTTTTGGAAGGCACAAAGAAAAAATATTTTATAATATTTTCATAAATTAACACAATATTAAAACAAAACACACGTTATAACAAAAAACAATACTTTATCAAAAGTGCATGATTTTATTAAAAATAATCTTAACTCTACTGATATTGACAAGATTAGTAAATTATTTAAAAAAAACACTTGTAAATAATTGTTTTTTTAAAAAATTATAAATAGGTTTACGCCCTTAAAATAAAGTATATAATTAACCCAAATTTATATGAAGAAGTTCGTTGCATTTGCCTCATTTTTGTCCCTGTTTATCAGCTGTGGCAAGTCATCTGATAAAGGTGAGCTTGTTGGAGTAAAAGGTAAAAAATGGCATTCAGAAAAACCATACGGAATGACTTTGGTGCCAGGTGGCGCTTTTATAATGGGTAAATCAGATGATGATTTAGCTAATGTACAAGACGCACCAACCAAAACCGTTACTGTAAGATCGTTTTACATGGATGAAACTGAAATTACTAATAGTGAGTATCGTGAATTTGTTGAATGGGTAAAAGATTCAACTATTCGTGTGCGTTTAGCTAAATATGCTGACGAATTAGGTCAAAAACCAAGTGGTGGTAAAGGTGGAAAAGCTACTGGTTCAATTGGTGACTTTGCTTTTGCTGATGCAGATCCAGAAAAAATGACCGCTTACGATAAATACATGTATGAAAATTATTATAGCGTTGGTACTGCTGATGATCCATATTCAGGAAGAAAGCTAAACCGTAAAATTGCTGTTATTAAAGACACCAAAAAGTATCCGGATGAATATTATACTGAAGTAATGGATACCATGTATTTACCACTATCTGAATCGTTCAATGGTTTAAGAACAATAGATGTTGATAAACTTCAATTTCATTATTCTTGGATGGACATCGAGGCAGCTGCTAAAGCAAAAAAAGGTAAAAGAAGTAAATTCATCAGAACCGAAAACACTAAAGTTTATCCAGATACAACAGTTTGGATTAAAGACTTTGCTTATTCCTATAATGAGCCAATGCACAATGATTATTTCTGGCACCAAGCCTATGGTGAATATCCTGTTGTTGGAGTTAGCTGGAATCAAGCTAAAGCATTTTGCGCTTGGAGAACTTTAAAGAAAAACACCTACGTTAAAAAACAAAAAGGTAGAGATCAAGTAAATTCATTCCGACTTCCAATTGAAGCAGAGTGGGAATATGCTGCACGTGGTGGTCTTCAGTCAGGGGCTTATCCTTGGGGAGGTCCTTATACTAAAAATGATAGAGGTTGTTTCATGGCAAACTTTAAACCAAATCGTGGTGACTATGCAGCCGATCAAGCACTTTATACTGTAGAGGCTAAATCGTATGATCCAAACGGATACAATTTATACAACATGGCTGGTAACGTTGCTGAATGGACGGACTCGTCGTATGATGCAGCAGCCTATGAATACGTATCTTCAATGAATCCAAATGTTTCAGACAATTCAAACAAAAGAAAATCTGTAAGAGGAGGTTCTTGGAAAGATGTCTCTTACTTTTTACAAGTAAGTACAAGAAACTTTGAATACCAAGATACAGCAAGAAGCTATATTGGTTTCAGAACAGTACAAGATTATATGGGAACTCAAATAACTGGGAACGCTAAAAAGAAATAAAAAATTAAATTAACCACTAAATTAAACTTAAACTTAAACTAAATTATTATTATTATGGGATTACTATCGCCTAGAGTTATGAATTTCGCCTATGGAATGGGTGCAGCAGTTGTTATTGTTGGAGCATTATTTAAAATTGCTCACTTTGAATTAGGACCACTTACAGGTACTGTGATGTTAACAATTGGATTATTAACAGAAGCCGCAATTTTTGCTTTATCTGCTTTTGAAACCCCGCCTACAGAGTTAGATTGGTCACTTGTATATCCTGAATTAGCTGGAGGTGAAGCTAAAGCAAGAAAAGTAAAAACTGAATCATCTGAGGATACACAAGGTTTGTTATCTCAAAAATTAGACAATATGTTGAAAGAAGCTAAAATTGATGGAGAATTAATGGCTAGCTTAGGAAATAGTATCAAAAACTTTGAAGGAGCTGCTAAAGCAATTTCTCCAACGGTAGATTCTGTTGCTTCAACTAAAAAATATGCTGAAGAAATGACTAAAGCAGCAACTCAATTAGAAACTTTGAACGGATTGTACCAAGTACAATTACAAAGCGCTGAGAAAAATGCACAAATAAACAATGAAGTTGCTGAAAACAACTTAAAATTAAAAGATCAAATGCAATCGTTAACCTCAAACTTATCTTCATTGAATAACGTTTATGGTGGAATGCTTTCTGCAATGAGTAATAAAGGATAATTAGTTTTAAACTAAATTTATATTAATAATTAAAACTAATTAGAAAAAATGGCAGGAGGAAAATTAACCCCTAGACAGAAGATGATTAACCTGATGTATCTGGTTTTCATCGCAATGTTGGCAATGAATATGTCAAAAGAAGTGCTTTCGGCTTTTGGTTTGATGAACGAGAAATTTGATGCAGCTAATGCATCTGCTACACAAACTAATGAGCAAATGATGCTTGCGCTTGATACTAAAGCTACTGAAGCTAAAGGTCAGTTTGCTATTGCTGCAGTTACTGCTCACAAAGTTGAAGCTGCTACAAAAAAATTCTATGATTTTGTTGGCACTTTAAAAGCTGAAGTGCTTAAAGGTGTTGAGTCAGAAGATGGGAAATTACCTTATGAGTCAATGGATAAAGCTGATAACTTAGACCATAGTTGGTTTACAGGTGACGGTTACACTAAAAGGGGTAAAGAAGTTATCTCTGCAATTGAAACATTTAAATCAGAAATTAATAGCGCTTTAGGAGGAGAAAAAAAATATGCTGCAATTTTAAAAGAAATTACTGGTAAATTTGATGTTGCTCCAGTTACGAATAAAGAAGGTGTTAAAATTAAATATTTGGATTATCACTTTAAAGGATTTCCAGCTATTGCTTCTTTAGCTAAACTTACTGCTTGGCAAAATGATGCTAAAAAAGCTGAATCTGATGTTATTAGTGCTGCTTTAGGAAAAGCTGCGGTTCAAGCTGCTTCTTACAGTAATTACCAAGCAATTGTTGCTTTGGATAAAAACGTATATTTTCAAGGTGAGCCAGTAACAGGTAAAGTTGTATTAGGTCGTTATGATGAAAACACTAAACCAACTTCTTTCCAAGGTCCTGGAAAATTGGTTAATGGACAAGCTATTATCTCAACAACTGCTGGTGCAATTGGAGAGCAAAATCTTAGTGGTCAATTTACTTTTGTTGAAGAAGGTAAAACTATTCCATTAAAATTCCAAGGTAAATATGTTGTTGTTCCTCGTCCAAACTCAGCTAATATTTCTGCTGACAAAATGAACGTAGTATATAGAGGTTTACCAAACCCATTAACCATTTCATTCGCTGGTATTGGAGATAATAATGTTTCAGCTTCTGCTCCTGGTTTATCACCAGCTGGAGGTAAAGGGAAATATAACTTAAACCCTGCATCTGGTAATGAAGTAACTGTTGTTGCTACAGGTAAAATGACAGATGGCAAAGTTGTTTCAGATAGAAAAGTATTCAGAATTAAAAACATTCCAGGACCAGTTGGTGCAATTGGAGGTCAAATGGGTTCTCAAAAAGGTCCTAAATCTCGTTTAGAAGTTTCTCAAATTTCGGCTTTATTACCAGACTTCTTGTATGATTTGAATTTTCAAGTTACTCAATTTGCTTTTAAAGTTCCTGGACAAGCTACTATCATTGTAAATGGCGATAGAGTAAATGGGCAATGTAAAGCAGCTTTAGCTAGAGCTACTAAAGGTGATGTGATTTTAATATCTGATATCAAAACTAAAATTGTAGGTGTTGGAGCTGGTATTATTACTAAATCAGCAACCCCTGCAACATACGAAATACAATAAAAATTTAATTTAGGCGTTTTACCTATTTAGATAACACATTATAATTATGAAATTAAGAAATCTTTTATTTGCGGTTGTAACTGTTTCAGGGACTTTTAGTTCTGTAGCTCAGTCCAATTTATTAAATGCTAAAACACCAGACGAAATTGGTAAAAAAACAGCAGCCCAATTAAATTCAGATAATGACAAGCCATTACCTTATGGTTATGTTCACGATCGTGATGTATTCATGGCTAAAACTACTTGGGAGATTATTGATCTTGACGAAAGAGTAAATTTTCCTTTGTACTATCCTGTAGATACAGCTAATATCGGAAAAGAAAGACGTTCTTTATTTCAAGTACTATTAAATGGTGTTAAATCTGGTAAGATTACTGAGGTATATGGTGATGATTATTTCAATACCAAAAAAACTTTGAAAGATATGGAAACTGCTTTTGTATATATTGATACAACAGGACCAGGAATTGATGAGTATAATTCAGATTTTGAGAATTATAAATCAGGTAAAAGAAAATTAGATCCTCAGTATATTAACAAAACTGAATTAGCAGCTAGTGATATTGTTGGTTACAAAATTAAAGGTTATTGGTATTTTGATACACGTCAAAGTGAATTGAAGTACAGACTTTTAGCTGTTTGTCCAGTTGCAATTGAAGCGCGTGATAAAGCGAAAGGTAACGATGAAGGAATTGAATTATTTTGGGTATTCTTCCCATCTATAAGAAACGTTCTTCATGAAGCTAAAGCTTTTAACGATAAAAATTCAGCAATGCCTATAACATTTGATCATTTATTAAATTCAAGACGATTTAGTGGTGTTATTTACAAAGAAGAAAATGTCTTTGGAGATAGAACCATTGAAGATTACATGAAAGAAAATGCTCAAATGCAATTACTTGAATCAGAAAGAGTAAAAGATAAAATACGCAGCTTTGAACAAGATATGTGGAATTATTAATTTATTCTTTTAATTATAGAAAACTCTTACCTTATGGTAAGAGTTTTTTTTTATTTTTGTTTCTCTTATGAAAGACTTTTTACTTATAGGTTGTGGTTTGGCTGGTGTTGCTTTTGCAGAAACTGTTTTGCAAAAGCAACAATCCATTTTTGTAATTAACAATAATTCACAAAATTCTTCCAAAATTGCCGGCGGGATGTACAATCCCGTTGTTCTAAAAAGATTTAGCGCCGTTTGGAATGCTACATCACAAATTGATTTTGCCTCCAAATTTTATACCGAACTTCAATCCAAATTAAAAACTCATTTTGACTTTAAGTTACCTCTTCTTCGTAAGTTTTATTCTGTTGAAGAACAAAATAATTGGTTTATAGCCGCTGATAAAATTGAATTAGCACCGTTTTTATCCACTATGTTAGCCTCCTCCAAATGGAACCATATTCCCGCTCCTTTTTCGTTTGGCGAAGTTTTGAATTGCGGTTATCTTGATACAGCTTTGTTATTGGAACGCTATATTTCGTATTTGCAAAGCCTAAATTGTTATCAAACGGCAACTTTCGATTATTCGGCGTTAGAGTTTTTTGATGATTATGTTTCTTATTCAGGTATAAAATACAAAAATGTTGTCTTTGCTGAGGGCTTTGGCATGCTTTCTAATCCATTTTTTAAGGATTTACCTATGGATGGCACAAAAGGTGAGTTATTGATTATAAAAGCCCCTTTGCTTCAATTGGACGTTATTGTAAAATCCGGAATTTTTATTGTACCTATTGGAAATGATTTGTACAAAGTTGGTGCAACATATAATTGGACCGACAAAACCGATACACTAACCGAAGAGGGAAAAAACGAACTTTTAGATGGAATTAAAGACCTAATTACCTGTCCGTTTGAAATTATTGAGCATCGATCGGGCGTACGCCCAACCGTTAAGGACAGACGGCCTTTGGTGGGTACACATCCCCTGTATCCAAGACTGCATTTACTCAACGGAATGGGTACTCGTGGTGTCATGCTTGCTCCTTCAATGGCAAACGATTTGTACAACTCTATACAAAACGGAGTTGCACTAGACAAAAATATTGATATCCAACGGATTAAGGGCTTTTGCGTTTAGAAATTAATCTTTAATAAGTTCCCATTCAAAAGTTTTTTTTTGGGCGTTACCCTACGGGTCGGGCTATCCGTTCCAATCTTTTTTAGGTTAGGTGTGGGCCGAAAAAGCCCGCACCCAACCCAAAAAAAGGATTTCCACTACTATCCCTAACGCGGGTTTTGGTTTCGGGAGATGGTTTACTTGATAATTGATTCTTAAGGGAATCAATTAGTACAGGTAATCTAGAAATACTATTTTTAATAATACAGAAAACCCCAATTCATTTAGTTGAGTTGGGGTTTTTGGTTTTATCCATTAAATAATTTATTCTTTTTTATTGGTTTTCCTTTTTTTATCAAATAAGCATGATAAGAACTTGGCACATCATGTGTCCATTTAGGAAGAAAATAAATAATTAAATAAACATCAATATGACCAATAATTCCAAAAAACACTGCTAAAAACAATGAAATTCCACCATATCCAAAACCAATTATTGAAACAAACGCAATCAGCAAAGTAATTCCCCATAATTTTGATAACAAAGCATGAGTACAAGTTTCTTTTCCAAATTTTGCAATACTGAACACATAAGTTAAGGCTTCCATAATAAAAATTAAAATAATTGAATATTTGTTATTTATTAGTATTTCAGGATTTAAAATCCAAGAACACCAACCAACACATAGCCAAAAAATTAAATCGGTTTGACTATCCATTCGACGAATTTTTTCAGAAGAAGTTCCAGTTTTTCTTGCAATAATTCCATCAAAAACATCTGACAATAATCCTACTATCATCAAACAAACTAAAATAACTCTAACACTTTTGCTGTTTGAATAGGCAATCCAAATCATAATTGGACCTAACAATAATCTCAATAAGATAAGTAATAATGGTACTTTTTTCATTTTTAATATTTTAATAGTTTTTAAAATAACGAATTAGATTAATGATAAAATCTTTAATTAACTTTCTTTCTAATGTTTCTGGAAATTCTCTTTCAACGAGTTTTAAGTACATCCATAAATAAAGTTTTATAAAAATTTGTTTCATTTCTATTCGTTTTACTAGGGCAAAAATATTGTGAATTACACAACCCAATAAGCGATAAATAATTAAATAATTTTATATATTTGCGAAAATCACAAAATATGAATTATCAAGAACAATTATTAAAAAAAATAAGAAAACAACTACAGTCTTCAACTTCGATAAATGATGCCATTTCAAGTATTTTAAATTGTAGTTATGATGCTGCTCACAGGAGGGTTTCCATGAAAAGCAAATTCAGTATTGACGAGACGGTTTTGTTAGCCAATCATTTCAATATTTCGATAGATAATTTATTTAGCGATAATAAAAAAGTGATTATTGAAAAAACAAATGAGATAAAGACTCTCAAAGACATGATGAATTATTTTAAAGATGCTGCCAACCGAATTGAAAAAATAGCCGACGATTCAACAACTCTTTATTATTCCGCCAAAGACATTCCGTTATTTTATTTTATGGACGGAACCATCATGTCAAAATTTAAATTATATGTGTGGTTGCAATTGCTAAATCCCGATTTATCTCAAACTGAATTTGAAAAATTTGTGATAAACGAAGCCTTTATGGAGGACATTCAAAAACTAAAAAAAATGTATCAAAAAGCAACCGTAAAAGAAGTTTGGAACGACACCACAATAAACAGTAGCTTGCAACAAATTATTTATTTTTACGAAGCAAGTTTGGTTTCTTTTGAAAGTGCCAATGCACTGCTCAAAGATTTAAAAAGAATTGTAAGTGACTTAAAAAACAAAGCCAACAAACCCAACTCTAACTATTCCATTTACTACAACGAACTTATTTTACTGAACAACAACATGATCATTGAAACCAACACCCAAATTACAATGTTTGTTCCCTATACTTTGCTAGGCTATTTTATTACTGAAGATAAAAATAGCTGCAAAAACGCACTGGATTTTTTCAACCAACAAATAACCAATTCAAAACCGCTTAATCAATCTGGTATCAAAGATTTGAATCTTTTTTTTAATAAAATGAATCGAAAAATAGATCATTACACAACGTTACTGAACAAGCAAATTGATGTTTTTTATTAAAAAATAAATTTCATTTTTATCTTGTTTTTCTTTCAAACCCAACTCCCCATAGCCCAGATAAAAATGGAAAGCCTTGTGAATACAAAAGCTATTTTTTTCTTAGTAATAAAATTCAATCAAATTCTCCCCAATTGCACTCCAACAACTCCCCCTTTGGGGGTTGGGGGGCTTTTTAATCTTTATTTTCTTTCCAGTTTTTATCGTAGGCAACAAACATGTTGATGTAGCTGTTTCTTGCTAATCGTGCTGTAACTGGCATTAAAACGATAAGCCCAACTACAATGGCAATAAATGATTGTTTTACGGGAACGCTCAAGAAGACGTGGGCAATGACAAAAATGGCTACTCCTATGGCTATGGTGATGCCGTAACTCATGTACATGGCGCCATAAAAAAAGGAGGGTTCAATTTCATATTGTAGGTTACAGTGGCTACATCTTTCGTTCATTTTGAATAAAGTGCTTAGTTTGTAGGGGTTTTTTACCTCATACATACTTTCTTGATGGCATTTTGGACAACTTCCTGTTAAAATGCTATTTATTTTGAATCCTTTTTTTAACATTTGCAAAAATTTTCTTCAAAGATACAATTTTGAAGGATTGTAATTTGTAACAATAGTCACATTATGCTAAATATTCATAATTTATCGGTTTCGTTTGGGGGTTCTTATTTGTTTGAAGAGGTTACTTTTAGGCTTGGGTCTGGAGATAGAGTGGGTTTGGTCGGAAAAAATGGGGCAGGTAAGTCAACAATGCTAAAGATTTTGGCAGGTGACTTTAAGCCAGATAGCGGTGTTATTGCTACCGAGAAAGAAGTCAGAATGGGCTTTCTTCGTCAAGATATTGATTTTGAAGAGGGTAGGAGTGTGCTAGAAGAAGCTTATGAAGCCTTTACTGATATTAAAATTGTTGAAAAAAAATTAGAACAAATAAATCACTTGTTGGTTACTCGGACCGATTATGAAAGTGATGAATATTCGCAAATTATTGAAGATTTATCCGAGAACACGCATCGATTTGAGTTGCTGGGTGGCTACAATTATGTGGGTGACACCGAAAAGATATTACTCGGACTGGGTTTTAAACGAGAAGATTTTAACAACCAAACTAATACGTTTTCTGGAGGTTGGCGAATGCGGATTGAGTTGGCTAAATTGTTGTTGCAATCAAATGATATTTTGCTGCTTGATGAGCCTACCAATCACTTGGATATTGAGAGTATTATTTGGCTGGAAGGATTTTTAAGAAATTTTCCTGGCGTTGTGGTAATTGTATCACACGATAAAATGTTTTTGGATAATGTGACCAACCGAACCATCGAGATTTCGTTGGGTAAGGCGTATGATTTTAATAAACCTTATTCTCAATATTTAGAATTGCGTCATGAAATTAGAGAAAAGCAATTAGCCACCCAAAAAAATCAAGCCAAGAAAATTGAAGAAACCGAAAAGTTGATTGAAAAGTTTAGAGCAAAAGCATCTAAAGCTTCGATGGCGCAGTCGTTGATAAAAAAATTGGATAAAGTAGAGCGAATTGAAGTGGATGAAGACGATAACTCGGTGATGAATATTTCGTTTCCTGTGTCTAAAGTACCCGGAAAAGTAGTTATTGAAGCCGAAAATGTAACTAAAGCGTACAGAGATAAAACGATTTTAAAAGACATTTCGCTGTTGGTAGAACGTGGAAGTAAAATAGCCTTTGTGGGACAAAACGGACAAGGAAAATCCACTTTTATCAAAGCTATTGTAAACGAATTTGAATATAAAGGTGAAATAAAACTAGGTCATAATGTGCAAGTGGGCTATTTTGCTCAAAACCAAGCCGAGTATTTGGATGGCGAAATTACGCTTTTGCAAACGATGGAGGACGCTGCAACCGATACCAACCGATCAAAAGTGAGAGATATGTTAGGTTCGTTCCTTTTTAGAGGTGATGATGTAGAGAAGAAAGTAAAAGTACTATCGGGAGGCGAGCGTAACCGATTGGCTTTGTGTAAGTTATTATTACAACCCATCAATGTTTTGGTTATGGATGAGCCAACCAATCACTTGGATATAAAATCTAAAAACGTACTGAAAGCTGCTTTGCAAAAGTATGAAGGAACACTTTTGTTGGTGTCGCACGACAGGGATTTTTTGCAAGGAATGTCGAATCTTGTGTACGAATTTAAAGATCAAAAAATAAAAGAATATTTGGGAGATATTAACTTCTTTTTGGAGCAACGCAATTTAGAAAACATGCGCGAAGTTGAAAAGAAAGATGTTGCAAAAAAGGAAGCGCCTAAAGAAGACAAAAAAATATCCTACGAAGACCAGAAAAAGTCAAAGTCACTTCAAAATAGATTAAGCAAAATTGAAAGTCAAATTCAGCAATTGGAAAAAGATATTCAGGCTGATGATAAAGCCTTAGCATCCAATTATGACAAACATCTTGAAGACGCTAACTTTTTTACAGCTTACAACAAGAAAAAAACTGAATTAGACAAATTATTAGAAGACTGGGGAGTGGTTCAAGAAGAAATAGATTCACTTTAGTTATTTAAACGGATTTCTTTCTTTCCACTCGGTTTTAGGTTCCAAGAAATTGAAAATTCGGCCTATACAACTATCAATAATTGCGGTTTCATGTTTGATAAAACCAAACATATCAACCGCTTTTGCCCCAATAGAACTTTTTATTTCTAGTGCTGTTCGGGCAAATACAATTTCTTTAAAACCTTTGTTTATAGAATAGGCAACCATATCGTATAACATGTTCAAATAAAGCATTTTTTCCTTTTGAACTTCGTTATCGTAGCCTAAAAAATAGGTGTCCATTATGGCTCCGTTTTTTATCAAAGTTGAAAATCCAACCAATTTTTGATCCATAAAATAGCCATACAGTAAAAAATTGCTACCTAAATTTTCTTTTAAAACACTAAAATGATTTTTTGCTAAAAAAAACGTATTGAAAGGGGCGTTTTTTGCCACATGTTCGTACAAGTTGTATATAGTTTCTTCGTGGGCAATAATGGCTTCTAAATCAAGCTTTTTCCTGTCAATTCCCTCTAATTTTTTGCGTGCTCTTTTGTACTGATCTCTGTATTTTTTGGTCAATGCAACAACATAATCGGTTTCCGATTGCCATTCCTTTTTTATAGAAAAAACCATGTTAGGTTGCGCCGAAAATTGAAAGTAGGACTGCATACCCTGCACTGCCATACTGTTGGCCGTTTGTTTTTCAAAATCTTTAAAACTAACAATATGAATCTTTTTGCCGTTTTTTTCAAATTGTTTTTTCAAATCGGCTGTAGCATCTAGTAAGGCTTTTGTTTGGTTTTTAATCGAAATTTCAGCACCAAATCGAAACGCATTTTGACCCGTAAGCATATTATTTCCAATAAATAAAACATGCGAACAAAATTTCTTAAAAACAAAATTTCTAACAGCCGTTTTAAAACATTTGTCACGCTCACCAAACGATGCCAATTTATTCAAATCCAAAAATTGCGCAAGTGCAATCCCAACAAGTTGTTCGTTTTTATAAAAACCAATAAAAAAACATTCCATATTTTCAGGTTTGGAAAGCTCCAAAACTTGCAAATAGTTTTTTTGTAAAAAAATAGTTGCAACCGCCAAATCATCCCAAGTACTTGGAAGCTCTGAAACCGATGTGAAAACAGAATTTGTAATAATTGTATTCAATAGAAATAAAAAAATGCCCTACAAAAGTAGGGCAAATAATGTATAAAATAAAGTTAATTTATTGCCAAGCACAAACGATGCCTCCAATTAGAGTTAACGACACCAACCAAAAACCAGCATGTAACAAAATATAGCGCCACGACTTACGTTCAAACAATCCGTTAATACCAATCATTGGAAATGCAAATAACACCCCCGCCATTAATCCATGCAAAGCCCCATGCTTAAATGTTCTGAAAGCCGAACCATATTCAGTCATAAACGTTGTGTAAGAAGGTGTTGCCAACTTAACATCGCCGCCAATCATACCAAAAGCACCAAATTGATGAATAGTTAAAACTTGCATCATAAATGCAATAAAAAATGAAAAAACCAACGTCAAACCAAAAATTTTAAACCTATTTCCCTTTTCAAGTTCAGCATCGGTCAAGCCCGTTTCCTTCATCCAAATTGTGCCAAAAACTTTGGGATGATAATATACAAAACCTACCAATAATGTTACAAACGAGGACGCAATAAGTGCCAAAAAATTAATTTCCATAGCTTAAATTTTTAAAATTAAAATCAAATATAAAAAAAAATCCCATTCAACAGAACGGGATTTGATATATAAATTTTTAAAATACTATTATTCCTCAGCACCAACAAGTTTCATGGCACTACGGTAGGTATATGTACTAAAAATGTGTCTTCTAGCAAAACGAGCAGGCGATTCAGCATTCACCATTTTCACATAAACGCTTCTTGGCACACCAAAATACTCATATTTATTACCGTCCAAAAACGTAACATACAACACCGTATCCTCAAAATGATAATCCGCCACATTCGATTCAGTAATCGTTTTTGTATATTCCGCCTTATCTTTTTCCATAGTTTCAGGAGCAATACTCACCAAAAAATGATAGGCTGTAATAATCGTTTTACTCTTTTCCTCAGCAGCATTTCTTGCGTCATCATCCATCAAAGTATCCGGGTGATTATCCTTCATAAAATTTCTGTACTTCGTTTTCAACTCCTTCAAAGTTGTTTGTTTGGTACTATTGTACAATGCTCTGTACTCAATAATTTTTTTAGTGCTCATGTCTTAATTTTTACAAAACTACAATCTGTTATATTGTTGTTATACAGTTTATTACAGATCAAATCGTTAATTTTTTTGCAAAGGTAAGCAATTTATTTTCAAAAAACCATTTTGTTTTCATTTGGGCATGTCCCGTTTAGCCAATTCACGGTAAACACCCCATTTACGTTAAACGGGACCGGGCTGTCCGCTGTATCTTTTTTGCGGCTCCGTACCTCCGCCCCAAAAAAGGATGCCGCTCCCATCCCTCATGCGGGTTTACGTTTTTGACCTCATTTTCTTCTGAAAAACAAAACGTCAAGTGTAGCCCTGATGGAGCCGATATCCTTGCGTAGTTTACGGAGCAAGATAAAGGCGACAGCAGGACGGATTGTTCTTTGGAACGGGGTTGTGTGCTCCTAATTATTTGAAATTCTCAAATGCAACATTTTATAATTTGCTAATTATCCAATTGTAAAACCGAGGTACAATTGTTATATTTGCAGAAATTTATAGCGTAAGATGAAGAATTTAGTAGCAGAATTGCAATGGCGTGGTTTGGTTCATGATATGATGCCAGGTACTGAGGAACAATTGGTTAAGGAAATGACAACGACTTATATTGGGTTTGATCCAACCAGTGATTCGTTGCATATTGGGAGCTTGGTACCTATTATTTTGTTGGTTCATTTGGAACAATTTGGACACAAACCTATTGCTTTGGTGGGAGGTGCTACGGGTATGATTGGTGACCCATCGGGCAAATCGGACGAGCGTAACTTGCTGGATGAGGCTACTTTGGATAAAAATGTGGCGGGTATAAAATCGGTTTTGTCTCGCTTTTTAGACTTTAATTCGACGGCTGTAAATGCGCCAGTTTTGGTAAATAATTACGACTGGATGAAGGATTTTTCGTTCATTAATTTCGCTCGTGACGTGGGTAAGCGTATTACGGTAAACTACATGATGGCGAAGGATTCTGTTAAAAAACGACTCAGTGCTGAGGGTGAAGGAATGAGTTTTACGGAGTTTACGTACCAGTTGATTCAAGGATATGATTTTCATCATTTGTACAAAACACACGGATGTTTGTTGCAAATGGGAGGATCGGACCAATGGGGAAATATTACAACGGGAACCGAGTTGGTGCGACGAATGAATGGAGAGGGAGCGAAAGCTTTTGCGATGACGTGCCCCTTGATTACAAAGGCAGACGGATCAAAATTTGGTAAATCAGAAGGTGGAAATGTATGGTTGACTACTGACAAGACGTCGGTATATAAGTTTTACCAATTTTGGTTGAATACAACCGATGTGGATGCTGAAAAATATATTAAAATCTTTACTTTTCTTGATGAAGCTACTGTAAATGAGTTGATTGCAGCGCATGCAGAAGCGCCTCATACACGCGTACTACAGAAGAAATTAGCTGAAGAGGTTACCACTTTTGTACACGGAAAAGCAGAGCTTGACAAAGCCATTGCAGCATCGGGAATTTTGTTTGGTAATGCCACAGCTGACGATTTGAAAGGGTTGGATGAAGCTACTTTTTTAGAAATTTTTGACGGGGTTCCGCAGGCAACTATCGAGTTGAATCTTATTGAAAACGGCTTGAATATTGTGGAGGTTTTGAACGAAAAAACAGGTTTTTTGAAATCGAATGGTGAGGCTAGACGTGCCTTGAGTGCAAACTCAATTGCCGTTAACAAAACCAAAGTTACTGAAACTTATATTGTGACAACTGCTGATTTGATAAACAATCAGTTTGTTTTGTTACAAAGTGGTAAAAAGAATTATTTTGTGGTGCGCGTGGTTTAAAGCGTGCTTATTTCGCCACATTTTTAAGGGATTTATATTGAAATGGCGTGCTATTGCATGCCTTTTTTTATTCTTTGAAATAAATTTCTAACTTGTTTGAATAGTAATTTCCTGAAATGAAATTGGGGTTTTCTAAAACCAACTCAAGTTGTTGTGGTGTTAAAATATTTGAAAATTCCTTTTTCATTAAAGTTAATTCAATCCTTAAAAAATAAAGGTCTTGTTCATTAAAATAATATTCTAAATCTTGATTTTGTATGTATCGGTTTTTGTTCCAATATAATTTTTGATTGTATTGTTTAGATTCATTTGGGTGTAAATTGAAAACGGATTGCATAAGCGCCTTATTCTTTTTGTTTTGATAATACATTGAATCTTTTCTGTATTTTTCTAGTTCTATCAACAAAGAATCTTTACTTTTATTAAGTATTTCATCAATAGTATTGTTACTGTCTAATCCATTTGAAGTAGCTATTTTTCTAGTAAAAATTTTTGATAATTGTACTTCTTTATCATTCTGAAACAAAGTATATGTTGGTGAATAACGCAACGAACTTTCAACACTTGGAAAAATTGATTTTGTATTTAAAAAGAAAGAAACTTTATTGTTTGAGTTATTTTTTATTGTATAAAAAATAGAAAACTCTCTGCTTTTTTGTTCGTTTAAATCTGTATAAATTATAGAATCAATTACTATTTGAATTGGCTTTTGAGCCATAGAAATTGTTGTGAACAGAAGAAATAAAATGATTTTAATTTTCATATAATTAACCTTTAAAATTAACTTTCAATTTGTTAGACTTAAATTCTCCTTCAATAAAATTTGGGTTTGCATTTGTTTTTTCTACATCTTCGTTTGATAATTTATCTTTAAAAAGATTGGTTTTTAAATCCAAAATTAATTCTATTTCAATATGATTATTTTCGTCTAAATAATATTCTAAATCATCATTTTTTATATGTCGGTTTTTATCCCAAAGTGTTTTTATTGTAAACAATTTTATTTCATTTGGTTGTAAAGTAACAATGTTGTCTAGTAATTTCTGACGTTGAAAAAACCATTTTACATCACTACTTGAGTTACTTTCTTTAAATTTTGTATAATAACTTAAAGCTTCTGCTTCTTGTTGTTTTTGAAGCTTTTTTACAATAGTAGTAGCTGCTTCGGATGTTTTATCTTCAATTTTGGCATATTCCAATTCGAGTTCAGTTTCGTACTCAAAAAAAGGACCATCCATGTCTTCAAAAACGCCGTTTTGGTATATTTTGTAAACAGGGTAAAGTGTTAATGAACTCGCGGCATGTGCAATCAATGCGTTTGGGAGAAAAAAAAATGAAATTTCGTTTGCTGTTTTGTTTTCTATTTGGTACTGAATGTGATATTCAGCTTTGTTTGCAGAAATGGGTGTGTCAGAAATTGAATTTAATGTCACTTCTATCTTTTTATTTTGGGCTAAAACGGAAAAAGAAACAAAGAGCAAAAGGTTTATATATCGCATATAAAAGTGTTTAATTTAATGAAAACGAAATTAGTACTAATTTATTACAATACCATCAAATTACAGCCTCGAATATCAGAATTGTCAAAACGCCCCAATACTTCAAAGGAATTATTGGGATATTTTTTTCCCAAATCTTGTGTGGCAATAAATGCACACGAATTGTAATTGGCTAAATCAATTACATTGATGCCTCCTGTTTTTTGAACCTCAACATAGGTAAGTGCGTCTTCGGTATCGCGAATAAGGATGTGCATCCAGTTGGGACATTCAAAAACTCCATCACCAAGAGAGTACGCTTGCGATAATAATTCGGTCATTCCGTATTCTGAATGAATGTTTGACACACCAAATCCTTCGCACAAGAGCTGATGCAATTCTTCCCGAATCATTTCTTTTCGTTTGCCTTTCATACCTCCTGTTTCCATGATGATGGTATTTTTTAATTCAAAATTTTGTATTTCAATTAAATCAAGCAAGGCATAAGTAACACCAATTAATAGCACATTTTGTCCAGCGTTGTCCAGTTCTATTATTTTGGCAGCCAACTCGTTATAGTTGTTAAGATAGAAACCGCTTTCGGAATGGTTGGAGCTATCTATTAAATCCTTAACCATATAAATAAGTGACGAACCCTGACGGTCAAGATAGGACGGCAAAAGCGCAAGAACAGCATAATCTTCAATATTGCCATAAAATTGTGCAAATGCTTTTCGGTAACTTTCTTCGTACCAAGTGGTGTCGGTAATGAGGTGTTGACTTGTTATCATGCCAGTTGTACCACTGCTTGTAAATGTTTGCTGAACGGGAGCAGATGAACTAAGCACTTGATGACTTTTGAAAAATTGAATGGGCAAAAACGGTATTTCGGTCAGCGACTTAACGTTGGATTTGTTTTTGTTGAGTAAATTACAAAATTGATTGTACACAAAATTATGATCATATTGATGTCGAAACACTTTAAGAGCCATTTTTTCAAACTCTTTTTTTGAACTAATTTGGAATATCTCTTCTTTTGTAATCATGGTGCAAAAATAGGAAACAAATACCAATTGATTTATAAATTGATGTTATTTTTAGAAGCACACCACCCCATTCCAAAAGGCGTTTAGTCCCGTCCCGACGCTTCGGGACATTTTATCTCCCTTACCCTCCGGTCCCGAACCGTCGGGACGGGAGGATATCGGCTCTCCCGAAACTTCGGGAGGGCTAGAGTTGACAAGTAAATTTCAGTTGACTATTGACTCTGCAACTTCATAAATAAAAAAAGCACCAACAATTGTTAGTGCTTTTGTTTGCTATATTTAAAGTGAAATTAGTTTTTTACAACTTTTCTGCTTGTTTTAGCATATTCATTTTGAATAGTAACAATATATACACCTGCGGATAATGATTGTGTATTAATAGCTTCATTGCTATCCACTCTATTAGAACTAAATAATTTACCGTCCATTGAATAAATGTTTACAGTTGCTCTAGTTGGCATATCGATAGTTAACGCATCAGAAATTACAGTCGCCATTTTAATTTGACTATCATAATCTACTTTATCTACTGCCATTGTTGCTTTATCGTAAAACTTAATATCGTCAAAATAAATCACGCCACCACCTGTAGTACCTGATTCAGGGTAAACTCTTAATCCTGGTCTTGCAACTGTTGCTGTAGCGTTAGGCATTGCTTCAGCAGTGAAAAACTGCCAAGAAGCTGAGTTTGCAGAGTAATCTGTTTGCTGTAAAGCGTTTCCTCCTGTGTCAGCTGTACTTGTTCTAAATTGATTCCAAAATCTAAATCTTGCGTTTGCATCATTATCTAAATACCAACCTGAAAACACATAGGTAACTCCTTGATTTACTGAAGTATCTGTAGTTGGGCTAATTGTTTTGTTGCTTGAAGCAGGAGATGTTAAACCTAAAGAGCTTGTTCCTGCGTAAAAATTTGTTGTGCTTTGAGTTACTGTTGAACCCGTTGTGAACCAAGAATCAGGAACACCTGCAGTCCACGTTTCAAAACTTCCATTCGGAATTAAATTGGTTTGAGCATTTGATACTGAAATAGCAATAATAGCTAATAATGTGTAAAGTTTTTTCATGATTTATATGTTTGATTAGATCACAAAGATATATAAATAT
>Ga0247722_10000713_pt1 | contig 19541 bp, 12 predicted proteins | sample MSEWelMarce3H_FC_FD_189094 | JGI IMG/M metagenome (GOLD analysis project Ga0247722, IMG submission 189094) | Subsurface sediment microbial communities from gas well in West Virginia, United States - MSEEL Well Study Marcellus 3H_FC | ecosystem: Environmental > Terrestrial > Deep subsurface >... | reverse complement strand
TGGTAAACCTTGCTCAGAGCCTGCTGCTTAAAGTCGTCAGAATACGTGGTTTTTTGCATGGTGAATGCCTCTGTTTTTTTCAAAAGAAAGAAAATTCAGAAGCGACAACTAGTCTGACATAGGGGGCCTGTTGAGGGCGCATGCCATTACATGTTCTATCAAACCAATAGTGAACCGCGCGATTTCAGAGCTGCGTGATAGGCGTTCCAATAGGTGGTTTTGTACTTGCTCGGTTCCAGTTTGCTCATGCCACCATTCAAACCGCAAGAAGGCGGTACCGATTTATGCAACAAAGCCATGAAAATATACGTTGACTCAATAGCTGGTGTTTTATTACAATAAGTTACTCAAACATTACACAACAAGAAACAAACTACAGAGGTTTTATGCGTTACTTTCAAATAAATATGATTTCGCTCTCGCTCGTACTTTGTCATTCAGCTTATGCAGAAACTGTGAGCATTGATGATGCGAATCAAATACAACAATACATTTCAGATTTTAATAAAAATACAAAAGAAATGATGAACAGAATTCCAATGAAAAAAATTAAAATTGAGGGCAATCATGTGCCCAGTAGATTTTCAGAGGAAGAAATAAAATCTCTAGATTTTATTTACAAAAAAGAACAAACTAGGTCTGAAATTTTTCCTAAAAAAGATTCAAATTCACGAGTAAAAAGATCACCAATTGAATACAATGACAATCCACGAAATTTAGTGGATTTTCCTGAAAAATTTCAAGATAATATCTACGAATTAGATAGAATGAATTTATCACAAGCAAAATTACCATTTTCGCCATGGTCAGATAGCTATTGGCCCACCTACCAAGGATCTATCGCACACCGGTATGCGGATACCAAAATGCCAAGATCCAATAACTTTAAAGATTATGACAACTATTTAACCAAAACAAACCCTGCTATAAATTTAATAAAAAATAAACAAACGCATTTGATGTCGCCATCTGAAAAGTATGATTTATTAATGAATGATAAAAATTTCACACTCACTAATAAAATTTTAGAAAAAACACGATTAAGAAATGCAAACCCTGAAGCCTGGGAAGGTCTGTGCCATGGCTGGGCCCCTGCCGCCTATATGTATCAAAGACCATCTAGAAGCATTACTCTATATAATGCGGCTGGCACTCCCATCACTTTTAAACCCAGCGACATCAAAGCACTTAATACTCTACTTTGGTCCAACCTCAGTTATAAGACAAAATTTATTGGTGGACGTTGTAATATTAAAGACCCTCAAACCGATGTAAACGGTAGAATTTTAGATAAAGATTGTAATGATAATAATCCAGGGGCATTTCATTTAGCACTAATCAACCAAGTTGGAATTAATAAACGTAGCCTTGTTTTTGATGCTACTTATGACTATCAAGTTTGGAATCAACCTATTTCAGCCTATAACATCACATACTTCAATCCAGAAACAGGAAATGTTAGCAAACGAATTCAAGATGTAATGATTTCAAAAGAAAAACATAGTAAAGATAAGTTTAAAAAATATCGTTCTAGTCAAGGAGATAGCATCGTTGGTGTACAAATGACCATGGACTATGTTTTAGAAACACAACCATCAACTAAAGATAGCGACTCAGCAGCCAATGATGCAGTCACTCAAGTAACATATTATTATGATCTAGAGTTAAATAGCCAAACAGGTAAAATAGTTGGTGGTGAATGGCATCAAAAACGCCATCCTGATTTTTTATGGACCCCATCAGCAGGTACTGAAATTAGTAGTAATATTGTACCTAAATCAAACTTAAACTATGGCAACGTATTTATGTACAATAATTATTGGTGGGCTGACTCGCCACGCTCAACATTAATAGAATGGCTACCTTACTCAATTAGTGCAGCTAATCAATTAGGAGTGCCATTAGAAAATATCGTGCGTTCACTAACAGCTTGGTCTTCCAGCCCAATCGAGGGTAATCTCTTGCCAGAAAATGCACCACAGCCAAGTATCCCTGAAAAATATAAATGGTTTAGATAAAAAATTAAATATCTAAACAAGAAAGAAACATATATTTTTTAAAAGTTAAATGACGCCACCAAAGCCAATCATATCAACTTAAGCCGCATGCCTTTATTCAAGGCATGCGGCAATATCTTTAATCGATCACAACACACTGATTTATAAATACAAGATAATCAGCAATGTACACGCTGAATTAATGGCTTTTTTTGCCAACCTCAATAACCAAGTCAACTTGGTTAAAATCGTCAGCAAATAAGCCTTCTCTAAGGCTCGCCAGCTCTTTTCTGCAAAGGCGTTTACACTTCAGCAGCAGATAATAATTGTTGCTACAAGATCAATCGCATTATCGATTTTAAAGCGCTGTTTTCCTGCTGTGCTACTCAACCACGGGTGATTACTCAACTAAAGTTGGCCCTGACTGAACGATGCAAAGCGTTGATTTACTTCGACCCTCAAGCAAAACAAGATAGCCCCACCCCCAAAAAATACCACATGCTTTCATAGTTTATAAATCATGGGTTTGAGCTTACATTAATATGATTTCCTCCTCAGGCCAGTGCCAGCTGTAAAAAATGGCACGCTGGCTCTGGCTGGCCTGTAAGGCTTAAATCATGGGCTAGACAGATTTCGATGAGGTTGGGGGCGATCGCGCGGGAGTAAACTTTTTGCCCTTCGCCGCTATCAGGAAAATCAATACGTCTATAGCGTAAATCGGGGTCGCTTCTGTCCATACGCTGATCGGTACGGGCACGGGGTGAGTGGGTATAGGCCAGATTAAACACCCCATCCAATGGACGTCCTACTTCATGCCACAGGCCATAAGAGCCATGCGAGGGTAGGCAGGGGTCGAACTCGCCATTGAGCAATTTGCCTACTGAGAATAAAAACGGCGCGTCGTCTTTAAGTAAGGATAGATTAATCACTTTCAGCGTCTCTCCTGGGCAAAGCCGCAGCAGACCCAGTGCCACGCCGGTTTTGGCCGTGGGCCGCCATGGGTTGCTTGGGTCGGCCAAGAGTGGCGGATGCACTACGATCTCTAACTGCTCAAACGCCATAATCGCGCCTATGGGCGAGCCTGTTAAGCCAAACAACTCCATCACCCAAGGCGATCGGCAGGCATTGCCTGCCAGCAACACATCCACAGCAGCGGGCATGCCGCCGTGGCTTTTAAATGCGGCTTGCATGGCGGCAAAAAAAGCCATTGCACCGCGCTCGATCCGTGCTCGCAGATAATCGCGCAGCTCGTTTTGCGGGATCTGAAACGCCACATCCACTTTTAGCCCGTCCCGATTTAACAGCGGCATTTTGCAAATATCGCCTTCCACTAGCCCCTCCAAATTGCCGGTTTCGCAAAAAGAGCGCAAACGCCCCATCATGACAATGCTATTGGTTTGCGCCGAGCGGGTTTTTTCTAAGAACATATCCGAGCCAGCAAAATCTTCGGCGTCTTGCGGCAATAGAAACGCGATTTTATGCTCTCGGCATTGCGGCAGATTATGGCGAAAGCTGATGTAAGCTAGATTTTCTAGCAATTGCTCGCCGCCCAGCATTCTGTCCCCCGACGCGCCAAAGTGCTCGATCACCTCTTCCCAACCTGCCTCGGCTTCGGCCTTATCAGGCAGGCGGTAATAGCCAAAATCAAAATCAGTAGTGCCACCGCCAAAATCAAACACCGCAAATGCCCGCCCCACACCGGCCGCGCTGGGAGCCAACTGCAAGGCTTTTAGCGCGCACGCGGCGTAGGCAGCAGGCTCTGAGCCACGCTCTTCAACCCTAAATTGAGCAAAATGAGGGCCGTAAACGAGGCTTTCGGGCAGGCTGCGCTGCAAGCCATGATGAAAAGCGCTAAGGATTTTTTCCTTGGTGTCATGCGGAAAGCTCACCGGAAACGTCATGTAATAGCGCAAAAAAATCCCGCGTTGCCGCCAATTAATAAACATTCCCAAAAACCAAGCGTATAGCTCTATCGGGTTGAAATCGGCATAAACATCGTCCACTTTTTTGCTTGGATACTGCTTAAATGGCGGCAGAATGCGCTCTTCCTGATGGATTTGATCGCTGATCAGGGTAGGAAACTCATCCAGCGCCCATTGCTTCATACGGCTAAAAATACTGGCGATGCGTTTGGGATCGGTATGGTTATCGCGCAAATGATCGCGCGCCTCGTGGGCGCAATGGATATCTCGCCAATCCACCAAGGGGCGATACACCTCGGATGTCCATGCCGCCATCAGCGCCTGCCAATCCATGACTTCTAGCACCGTGGGGTTTTCGTAATCGCTGGCCTGCGGCTGCTCCCATAAATTACTTTCACCAATACGCAGCAGGCGGTCATGTGCTCCTTCTCTAAACGCCACCACCGTACTGCTGGTGCCAAAATCAATCGCCACATTGGCGTCTCGAATATCCAGCTCAGGGTTACGCGCCCGCATCTGCCCATCATTGCTTAAAGCGATTCTTCTGGCGTGTTTAGCATCTGACACCGGCCATAGCTCCCACAAGCCTTTGGCTGCGTCAGAAAAAGTACTGCTATCGATGTCCGGCAGGCGGGTGCTGATGTAATCTAACTTACGCAATAAGCTAGGCCAATCAGTGGCATTGCTATCCACGGCATGAAAGCCATCGTTTTCTGACGACGCTAAGGAGCGCCATCTTTTCCACGCGGTGAGCGCCGCATCAAACTTGCTGGATTTTGGAAAACGCGCATTACTCGTCCATGCGCCCAACCAAGTCCAGCCCAGCTCAAACAAGCCCTGCGGATAGCTGCCCGGCCAATCTGCACAAAGGGTATCGTCCACCGCAATCATATTGGCCGCGCCATCCGAGCCCATAAATTCATCGGGTTGATCAAGGTACACACAGCCTTTGTCGTAAAGCCAGAGCGGGCAATCAAACCAAGCGTGTTCTTCACAAAGCGGAAAGCCCGGCGCGTAGGCAATATCGATCAGCTCGGCTCGAGTAGGCAAACGCCAATTGGCCAGCCCCGCCCATTCCAGCTGCCGCACTTTAGCGTGAGCGCGTGATGAATCCAGCTGCGGCCCTAGCTCGGTGATTTCTTGCCAGATCAAACCCGTCTGCGGATTAAGAATCACCCCCTCGCCATCGCGCCGATACATAAACCAGCCTATCCCCGATTGGCTAAACGCATGCCAAGCCTCGCGCCGCGTTTGCAAATGGTGTAGATATAAAAGCTGACAAGCTTTCGCGTGCGAGAAGTGCAGTTGATCCATGCGTTTAATCCCAATCAGGCCATAGCATCCAGCCTAGGCAAAAATGTGGATGAATGAAGGTATTTTTCTAAATTAAGCAAAAATATATTAGCTATTTATTTCTTAGGATCTGGATCTGCATTACATTTAGCAATATGCCATCGCTATTTTCTTACATTAAATAGAGTCAATTTTTTTACAAATACAAAACACCTACCCCAATATAGCGTCGTTCTTTATCCACAAGACATAAACAATACCTCATGCTGTAAGAAGAAAGCACGCGCAAAAAATAAGGCATCGCGGGTTCAAGATTTGGGATTCGCTCAGTTAAACGGCTTCAGTTGAGAGGATTGTCATTTTACTTTAGCGGTAAAAATAGTATTTGCACCTTGCCTTACATTTTTATTTCATTTAGTCTTATTTAATAATTTTATTATCGTTCTTCTTTTTAAATAAAACTTTTTTATTTCATTAAAAAACAATAAATTAAAACCCTAGCGAAAAGGTATTAATTACATCAAATTATTCTAGCCGTTAAAATAAATGCATTAAATCATGCAAAGCCTGCAAGTAAGCGTAATTAGCCACCTCTTTACTGATGACTTTTCTCTGTTTCAATTGCATTTCTTTCTGGAGTTATTCGCATGGCATTTACTCGCGCTCAGTTTAATCGATTTAAGAATCATCCTAATTTGGATTGGCTACGCCAGCATGCCGCCTCAAGCCGTGCAATTCATCAGAACACCATCAGATTAAAAATAGAGCAAGCGATTCGCTCAGCCTATCCCGACGGAGCCACCGAAGACAATATCAAGTGGGTTGCCACAGAAGTTGACACCCCATGGGGTGACGCTTACCGTGCGCCCGTACAATCTTTGGGGCAGGTTCACGCGCAAGCCGTTGCAGAAATCGAAGGGAGCAGCCCTCAAATGGCCCAAGCGGTGCGCATGGTTTTTAACAATACCGCAGATGGGCGTTCAGCACCCGGCACCAGTGGCATCAACCATATCCACGTTGGCGGCAATGCCCAGCTTAATCTCTTATTTGATTCGGCCAACGGCACCATTCTGGGTATTGTTAACGGCCATATGGAGAGCCAAATGAAAGCCTCTTTGCGCACAGAAGCCAATAAAGTCTCCAGCCGTAAAGGCGGTACCACCGTTAAGATGAAAGTATCAGGCAATACAGTAAGCCAAGCCTGATCACACTCCAAACCGGGTGAAGCCCGCAACACTTCACCCAACATGCACCCTTTTGCCTACGCAAATCATCGCTTTACAATCAATCAATTGATTTGATGTGCTTACGCCCTGCCCCACCTCAATTTACGTCAAAACTGACATAAAACATCTTAAAAAATAAAATAAACCATCCGCTTTACAAGAAAATTCGTCAACTACAATTAAGATATTGTTATTGCGGGATCATTGCGATGAAAGCACTTTTTACACCTGTGGTTCGCTTTGTATCCAAACTACGCTTCGCCCAAAAGTTTACATTGATTGCTTTTGTTCTAGCCATCCCCACGATTTATATGCTGATCCTGATTGTACTGGGCTTTAACCGAGAACTCGCCACCACCCGCACCGAGCATCTAGGCTTACAATATGCCTCTGCACTACGGGAAGTCATGAGCTTGGCACAAAGCCATCGCGGCCTAAGCTCATCTTATTTGCAGGGCAAAACAGACTTTGGCCCTGATATTGAGGCCACCGAACAAAAACTGACCGCGGCCATTCAAACCACGGATGCTTTAATCAAACAAAACTATTTTCCTAGCTTAAGCAGCCCCTGGACGCAGCTAAAATCGCAATTAGAAGCGCTTATCAGCGGTTGGAAACAAAGTAAGCCCGCAGAAAACTTTGCAAGCCATACCGAGACGATCAATCAAACCATCAAAATCACGGGCGATCTAGCCCATACCTCCGGGCTAACACTCGACCCAGAGGCAGAGAGCTACTATCTGCAAGATGTGTATTTCTCTCAGCTGATTCCTGCATCCGAAGCCCTCGCCAAGGCAAGGGGAATAGGTGCGCGCCTGGCCACGGCTAAGCTCGCAAAGGCAGAGGAGATCACGCAAATGAATACTCTGGGTGCCATCGTGGCACTCACGGCGACCCCAATGACAGAAAAACTGGCCCGCACCCGCTCAACCGCCCTTCAAACCGAGGGTCAGGCATTGGCCGAGCTGATGCACGCCGATCATGCCTATTTACTCAAAGAATTTTCAAGTAACGAAATCAGTGTGGAGCCTAAAGCCCACTTTGCCCGCCTGACCGCCTCCATTGAGCAAATGAACAGCGTAACCACGCATATTTTCGAATCAATTAAAGCCTCATTAATCAAACGTGAGCAAAGGATTCAATCCGATCGACAAATGATGCTCGGCCTTGCGACATTTATGCTGATCTTTGGAGTCTATCTTTTTATCGGCACTTATCTCTCTATTCACGGTGCGGTTAAACAGCTGCGTCACGAGGCAGAAGCTTTTGCTAGGGGTGATTTATCCCGTTTGGTGCAACTCGATGTAAAAGACGAGCTATCCGAAGTTGGAGACAGCTTTAACACTATGGCCCAAAGCCTGCGGCAGATTATTCAACATATCCACCACAATACGCAGGCCGTAGCGAGTGCCGCGCAGCAACTCAATGGCAACGCCAACGCCATGCTTGAAGCCTCGCTATCCCAAGCGAATGCCTCAGGAGAAATGGCCGCTGCCATTGAAGAAATGTCGGTCAGTATTTCTGCCGTATCAGAGCATGCCGCCTCATCCGAGCAGCAAGCACACACCGCCCAAGATGAAGTAAATCAGGGCCAGCAGCTGATGCAAGACGTCTTACACGAGATTATCGAGTTATCGGCCAATCTAGAAACGCTAGGTGGCAATGTGGATAGCATGAAAGTGCATTCAGGGGAAATCGGCAATATTGTGCAGGTGATTAAAGAAATTGCCGAACAAACCAATTTGCTAGCGCTTAATGCCGCCATTGAAGCCGCACGTGCGGGGGAACAAGGCCGAGGCTTTGCCGTGGTGGCCGATGAAGTCAGGAAACTGGCCGAAAGAACCGCCGCATCCACCGGTGAAATCACCGCCCTTGTTGCCACCATCCGGCGCGATACTGATGCCGCAGCCAAAGGCATGGATGTTGCCCGTCAAGAAATGGAGCGCGGTAGCCAGCGTGTAGAAAAAAGCCACGCAAGCCTTTGCCCATATTAAAGACAGCAGTAAGGCCGAGCTAGATGCCGCCACTGAAATCAATACCGCCATGGCCGAGCAAAAAATAGCCAGCCAAAGCGTCGAACAAATCGCCCGCATGGCCGAAGACAACAGCGCCCGCGCCGACCAAAACGCAGCACTCTCAACCAATCTGCAACGCAGCGCTGTAGAGCTAGACCGGCTTGTTTCGCAATTTAAATTGGAGTAAACCAAGGCAGAATCAGCGTGTATTCACATGATAACGACGCTGAATTTTCTTTAAAGCCCCGTCTTTCATCATACCATCGAGCGCCTGCTGAAAAGCCTGAAAAACCGGCTCGCCCACGCTGATGCGGCTAAAGGCAAAGTGGGCATCTTGCATGCGCCACTCCTGTGCCAAAGGCACAATCTGGTCGGCTAGTTTTAAATCATAAAGCGCCGCCTGCGTCGCAAATAAATCGCCCAATACTAAATCAACACGTCCATGCTGAAGCTTACGTAAATTAACATCCATCGTTGGCGCAATATCTAAGCTTACGTTGGGTGGAGGGGCGATCAGCCACTGATCTTAACTAGTTTGCGAAATCAAACGCTCGCCCCCAATTATTTAACGTCTTTAAAACCCTCTTATAGCTACTCTAGCAGCCTGTCGGACTTAAGCGATCGTAGCGAGGGAAAGGCCGGTTGGAGACAGATTTCGCGGGTTTTTGAGGCGAATAGCTGGCTATTCAACGAGAAAATGCGTGAAATATGGCCAAATCCGGCTTTTCCGTAGTAGATCAGTCTTAAGTCCGACAGGCTGCTAGGGTCTATTGACGTTTCATTCACGGCTGCGTTTGGCCCAGTTTTGGGGCTGAACAAGGAGAAAATTGCGACATGGTACACGTAGCATGAGCGATTTTTAACTTTCGTTCCGCCCCAAAAAGGGGCTAAACCCGAAGGGCTGAGCCGGAAAATGGCCATTCACTGCGTGATGCTCCTCGACAATAACCCGTTATTGCCTAGGAGCATGCCTTGTGCTTGTCCGTTTTCCGGCTCAGCGCAATGGTGAATGAAACGTCAACAGACCCTAGTAACTTATCAAAAAAACAGGCCACCTATTGCTTCAGGTGGCCTGATAAAACACAAAAAATAGGACTTTCAAATAGGGCAATAGAAAACTTCCCTACTCATAAGCTAGATAGGAACGATTGCACCACCCTGCCACATCTAACCCTTCACACCACCTGAAGTCAGGCCGGATACCATCCAGCGCTGGGCAAATAAGAACAGCAGGCTGATGGGCAGCCCAGAAAGAATGGCGGCGGCGGCAAAGTCGCCCCATAAGTAATTCTGGGTATAGAGATAAAGCTTGGAGCCAACCGCCAGCGTCATCTTGTTTTGCTCGTGCAGTAGTACAGATGCGACAGGGTATTCGATAATGCCGCTAATAAAGGCCAGCAAAAACACCACAAACAAAATCGGCACGGCCATCGGCAACAGCACATAGCGGAATGATTGAAACGCAGTAGCACCGTCCACTCTAGCGGCTTCTTCGATCTCGACCGGGATGGTGTCGAAATAGCCTTTGATGGTCCAGATATGCAGGGCAATGCCACCGGCGTAAGCCAGCACTAAGCTACCATGGGTGTCGATACCCAGCCACGGCACATAGTTGCCGATTTCATCAAAGATGGCGTAAATGGCGACCAAAGACAGCACAGCGGGGAACATTTGTAAGAGCAGCAGCGCATTCATGCCAAGCACGCGGCCACGGAATTTAAGCCGAGCAAAAGCATAGGCACAGCTGGTAGACAGCAGCAAGATCACGCCCGCGCTGATAAAGGCCACCTTCACCGAGTTAAACAGCCAAAGCAATACGGGGAATTGGGGCTTAATCAACACGCCATCGCCATCCACATAGCTAAAGCCCAGCGCCAGCTTCCAGTGCTCCAAGCTAATGGTGTCAGGAATCAGGCTGCCAGCCGCAAAATTACCCGGCCGCAGCGAAATAGAAATAATCATAAAAAACGGAAATAAAATCAGTAACAAAAAGGCGATCAGCGCAAGATGCGCGCCCAGCACCCGCCATTTATGTGAGCGATCCAGCACCATGGCCATTATCGTTTCTCCTCTTGATTGACGCGGGTGAGCTTTAAGTTAATCAGCGACAACACCGCCACCAGCGCAAAAATCACTGTAGAAATGGCCGCAGCCAAACCAAAGTTCTGCCCCGAATCCTGAAACGCCAAACGATAAGTGTATGAAACCAAAATATCGGTAGTGCCTGCAGGTACTTTGCTATCAATAAAATCCGGCCTGCCATCGGTGAGCAAGCTGATCAGTACAAAGTTATTAAAGTTAAACGCGAATGAGGCAATCAAGAGCGGCATCATGGGCTTGAGAATGAGCGGTAGCGTGATTTTGAATAAATTTGTCAGCGGGCCAGCGCCGTTGATGGCCGATGCTTCGTATAAATCGCTAGGAATCGATTTAATCAGCCCGGAGCACAGCAGCATAATGTAAGGGTAACCCAGCCAAGTGTTTACAATTAAGATCATCGCCTTGGCATTAAACGGGTCTGAAAACCAAGCGGGTCGCAAGCCAAACAGGCCGTTGAGCACCATGTTTATTTCACCAAAGCTTTCATTAAATAAGCCTCGGAATACTAAAATAGAAATAAAGCCCGGTACTGCGTAAGGCAAAAATAGCAGCGTGCGATACACCCCGCGAAAGCGCAGCGCTTCCCAATTCAGCACCACCGCCAGCACCATGCCCACCACAAAGGTGAACACCACGGTTAGAAAAGCGAATAAGACCGTCCAGCCAAAGATTTTAAACATTGGCCCTTGGAAACCGTCACTGGCAAAAATCCGTGTGAAATTACTAAAACCCACATTCACTTTAAAACCCGGAATCAAGTTTTCACCTGCAGCTGTTTCATAAAAGCCCGTTTTAAAATTAGGCTTAATTAGGCTGCCATCTTGGGTATTAAGCAATGTGCCGTCGGCGTTCTTTTGATATAAAAGCTGGGTGGGCGAAAACTGGCTCAGGCTGCTTAAACGCCAAGTTTGTGCTTGATTAGGCAAAGTCAGGCGCAGCGCTTTTAACGCTGACTGTTTAGCAATCACCGTTTTGATAGATTCTTTTTCGGGTAGGTTTTCAGTGCCCAGCGCTTGCAATTGCTGCGGCTTGTTGTCTTGTAATTTAATCGGTGGGGAAACCCAGCTCTGACCCGCTTCATCGCTTAATTTAAGCCGATACTGCTCGCCAGATTGATGCAAAGAAAATCCCATGCCTTGGCCATCGGCGGTGGTGGTTTCGCTCAGCATATAGGCTGTTACCCGATCAAAACTCAGCAGATTGGTCGAGCTATAATTGGTAAAACCAATCCCTGCGGTATACACAGCAGGAAAAACAATAAACACCAGCACAGCCGCCACGCCGGGATAAAGATAGCGGTAAGCGTAAGCCTTGGGCGATAAAAACACCCAAGCACTCGCGGCCAGCACCACCAAACCACCCACGGCGCTCAGCGTATGACCTGCCTGATAAACGCCAAGCAGCAGCCACAAACCCGCCATGAGCAGCACCCCACCTAGCGTAACCAGCAGCCAGCGCATATTAAATCCGCCCATCATCTTTTCCCTTCGGCACATAAACCGGCTGCGCCCTTGCTATTAAATATTTCAAACATCGAATCATCGTAGGGCGGGTGAAACCCGCCGTTTCCTATCGTTTTGCCAGATGCTGTTGCATACCAAAATCTGGCCGGGTTCACCCGCCCTACAGGCACTTCATACCATCGGATTAACTACCGAGAGAGCAAAACTCCGAACCACAGAGAGCACAGAGGCCACAGAGAAAATCCAAAGGCATGTCTTAGGTTTCCTCTGTGGAGCTCTGTGTCCTCCTTTTACTCTGTGGTTCAAGGTTTAACTTGAGGAAAGCGCCTTACTTACTGCTAATCCGTGCCGCCGCAGCATCTAGGCCCTGCTTAGGGGTTTGGCGGCCTTGCGATACATTTTGCAATGCTGATTTTAATGAAGCCCAGAAACGGCCCATTTCGGGGATATTAGGCATAGGCTGTCCCGCCTTAGCGGATTCCATTGAGGCTTTGATGGCCGGATTAGACTTCAGCTCATTAAAAAAGGCTTTATTAGCAGGCACACCCAAGGCCACATCGGCATTGACGGTTTTAAGGCCTTGCACGGTGAGCATATGGTTTTCTAAAAACTCCACCGCCAGCTCTTTATTCTTGGATGAGCGATTCAGCATCGCACCCAATACACCCACAAATGGCGCGCCCGGCTGACCATTAATCGATGGAATCGGCGCGACACCCCAGTTGATTTTGCTCTTTTTCAGATTATCCCAAGCCCACGGCCCGTTAATCATCATGGCGATTTTGCCCTGATTTACACCGGCTTCCATATCGGCATAAGTAGCGCTTTTTGGCATTACACCGGTTTTAATCATTTTATTAATGGTTTCTAAACCCGCAATCGCTCCCGCGTTGTTTACACCGACATCTTTAGCATCGTAAGTACCATCGGCCTTAGGCTTAAAGGCATACGCGCCGCCTGCTGCTAGCAATGGCCAGCTAAAATAAGGCTCGCCGTAATCCCACAGGATGGCTTTTTTGCCCTGTACGGCCAGTTTTTTATCTAGCGCCATCACATCATCAAAACTCTTAGGCGGCACGGGTACGAGGTCTTTGTTGTAAATCAGCGCCAGCGCTTCAATGGCGATCGGATAGCCCCATTGCTTACCATTCACGGTAAAAGCTTTCCAAGCCAGCGGGTCGATCTCGGCCTGCACTTTTTTGGATGGCGTAATCGGGCTAAGTAAGCCCGCTGTCATCCATTCGCCAAGGCGATCATGCGGCCAAATCCAAATATCTGGGCCTTTGCCCGCAGCGGCCGCCTGCTGAAATTTAGAAGGCGCATCTTCGGGATGCTCCACCACCACCTCTACCCCAGTGACCTTAGTGAAAGCTGCGCCAACCTGCTCGATGCCCTTATAACCCTTATCGCCATTCACCCAAATCACCAGTTTATCCGCAGCAAAAGCAGGCCCAGCAAAAGAAATCGCGACGGCTGCTGCGATGGAAGAAACGACAAACTTGCCAAACTGGCGGCGTTTTGTATTCATAAACCCTCCAAAAAAACCTGAGCAAAGCCCTTGCCAGAGAAATACCCAGCGCAGGCAAAATAAAGCTGCAATTTTTAAAAAGCCAAATGATTATTCGGCCAGTGGATGAAGACGGCGCATTGCGCTGCCATCGGCATTAAACAAAAAACCGTGCTCCGGCTTAAAGTGCAGCACACTGCGCTCGCCTGGTTTTGAGCTAAACAGCGCAGGCATTCGGGCGACAAAGGTATCCCGCATACCGGGTACTTCTAAATACAACATCGACGCTTCACCCAGATGCTCCAGCGCCAGTGTTATACCAGCCAACACATTAGTGCTCGCTACAGATGACATTTTTAAATGTTCTGGGCGCACACCCAGTGTGACTTCATCACCGATATTTGCACTTGCCGCCTCTACCGTTACCGCTATCTGGCTGCCATCGGCTAAAGCAACCGTTACACGGCCTTGTTCAATGGCGGTAATTTTAGCGCTTAAAGTATTCATTTTTGGCGAACCAATAAAGCCCGCTACAAACAGATTATCGGGCTGGTAATACAGCTCGATTGGCGTACCGACCTGCTCAACTTGCCCAGCACGCAGCACCACAATCCGATCGGCCAGCGTCATCGCTTCAGTTTGGTCGTGGGTCACATAAATCATGGTGCTGCCCAACTCGCGGTGCAAACGGGCGATTTCGATACGCATCTGCACCCGTAGCGAGGCATCCAGATTAGACAGCGGCTCATCAAACAAAAACACCTTAGGCTTTTGCACAATGGCGCGGCCAATCGCCACCCGCTGCCGCTGCCCACCCGACATATCACGCGGCTTGCGGCGCAATAAAGGCTCGATTTGCAACACCTTAGCCACCCGCTCTACCAGCGGCGTGTACTCAGCTTTTTTCATGCCTGCCAGCTTGAGGCCAAAAGCGAGGTTTTCAAACACATCCATATGCGGGTACAGCGCGTAGCTCTGAAACACCATAGAAATACCGCGTTTTACTGGCGGCAGCTCGTTTACACGCAGGCCATCGATACACATTTCGCCATCAGTAATGTCTTCCAAGCCCGCAATAGTGCGCAGCAGGGTCGATTTACCGCAGCCCGATGGCCCAACAAACACGATAAATTCACCATCTTTGATTTCTAAATCGATGCCGTGCAGGGTGTATACCGAAGAAAACGCTTTTTTAATGCCTTTTAATGAAACTGTAGCCATACCTTAAGCCTCTACGCGGGCAATCAGCGCGCCCCAATGATCAAACTCAATCATACCTGACTTAATGCTTGCACCACTCAGGCATGCATCAACCAGTAGCGTGAGATTTTCTTTACACGGCAGCAATTGACAACTTTCAGATAAATTAAATACGCACAGCCAGCGCTCACCATTCAGGCTGCGGCTAAAGGCTAGCAGCGGCTCAGGCGCATCCATAAACTGAATATCACCTTGCCAAAGTACGGCTTGCGTCTTGCGCCAGCTAATAAAATGGCGATAAAAGTTTAAGGTGGATTCAGGGTCATGCTCTTGTGTGCTGACGGCCAGTTGCTGGTGTGATTCAGGCACCGGCAACCAAGGTGCGCCGCTGCTAAAACCCGCAGCCGCTGCATCATGCTGCCAAGGCATGGGTGTGCGGCAGCCATCGCGGCCTTTAAATTCTGGCCACATGGCAATACCGTAAGGATCTTGCAATAGCTCGAACGGAATATCGGCCTCGGGCAGGCCCAGCTCGTCCCCCTGCCATAGGCAGGCCGAGCCTCTGAAACACAGCAGCATCGCCAGCATACTGCGCGAAAATCGTGGGTTCTGGCTGTTATTGCCCCAGCGGCTCAGCACACGCATCACATCATGATTGCCAATCGACCAGCAGCCCCAACCATCGCCAATGCGTTTTTCAAGGTCTTCAATTTGCTTGCGGATATACGCCGCCGTAAAGTCTTTAGTCAGCAAATTAAAGCTATACGCCATATTCAGCTTATCGCCGCCTGTGGTGTATTCGGCCATCACTTTCAGACTATCGTCGTCCCCCACCTCCCCGACGCTCATTGCGCCGTATTCATCCAGCAGCAGACGCACACGTTTTAGAAAGTCGATATTCTCTGGCTGGGATTTATCATGCACATGCGCCTGAAAGCCGTAAGGATTATCCGGGCTAACTGTTTTGGTATCTTTGCTTTTAGCGGGCGGATTATTACGCAGCTTGCGATCATGAAAATGAAAATTACACGCATCAAAGCGAAAGCCATCTACGCCACGCGCCAGCCAGAAACGAATCGCCTCTAAAATGGCGTCCTGCACGGCAGGGCAATGGAAGTTTAAATCCGGCTGACTACTTAAGAAATTATGAAAATAATATTGGCAACGGCGGGTATCCCACGTCCACGCGGGGCCACCAAACACAGATAACCAATTATTTGGCGCAGAGCCATCGGCCTTAGCATCGGCCCATACATACCAATCGGCTTTGTCGCCAGTGCGGCTTTGTCGGCTGTCAGTAAACCAAGTGTTTTGATCTGAAGTGTGCGAGAGCACCTGATCGATCATCACTTTTAAGCCCAGCTGATGCGCTTTTGCCAGTACGGCATCAAAATCGGCCAGCGTGCCAAATAGCGGATCAACCTGACAATAATCGCTTACATCGTAGCCAAAGTCTTTCATGGGCGATTTAAAAAATGGACTAATCCAGACCGCATCCACCCCCAGCGCGGCAATATAGGGCAATTTGCCGAGCAAGCCCTGCAAATCACCCACGCCATCGGCATTGGCATCTGCAAAACTACGTGGATAAACTTGGTAGATGACAGCACCACGCCACCATTCACGATCGGTCTTGAGCATGACTCAATCCATTTTAAAATTCTGGGCAAGGCCCAGAGGGGTTAAACACGCTAAGCCAGCCTGAACATCAGCAGATAAACGCTTGGGCTAACTTAGCTCTTGGTTCATTTCCTGAAATAACACTCCCGTCATCCCCGAATGGTTTTATCGGGGATCCAGCAGAGCCACTGGATTCCCGACAAAAACACTCGGGAATGACGATTTTATTGTGTGAACCATTTCAGGAAGTTATTTCGAGACTTAGCTCGTAGGCCTTGTCTAATATTAGACAGGGGTTGAAATCTATATTTTTAAATTGAAAAAACTTAAATTAAATAGCCAGATTTATAAACGCTTTTCTCCGTGAAACTCTGTGTTCTCTGTGGCCTGCGTGTTTCAAGATTTGGGTTGTCTAATATCAATTAAGACTGCACTAGCACAACTTACCACCACACTTCGGCCTGAGCGCCAAAGGTGAAGCCGCTTTTATCATTACCAAACGGCCCATTGGCCGATAGCGGGTTGTTCACCGCTTTTAGGCCAGCCGCATCCTGCGCCGCTTGATCCCACTTGGCGTAGGTAGCAAAAAAGCGTAATTGCGGGCGGCTGAAAAAGCCTTTTTCTGGTTGCACTAAAAACGCTGCAGTGGTTTTTAGCAGATTGCGCGTATCGCCTTCTTCTGGCTTAACACGGTCGTAGCCTACTTCGATGGCCGCGCCCAGATTGTCGGTAAACATATACGTCGGGCGTACACCCAGCGACATCCAAGTCTGGCCAGCTTTTGCTGCAGCCGGGTCGGTTTTTTGCCAGATGGCCGCCATCATGCCGGAATAGCGGCTGTTTTCTGGCTGCCACATCAGCTGCTCCACCACGCGATAGGCTTTATCGCCAGAATCAGCGTTCACATTTGGGTAGCCTGCAGCAAAACTAGAGATATTGCCCTTGGCGTATTGCAGGGCAATCTTATTAAAGCCACCCAATACACCATTTTGGGTGTGCATCAGATTCAAACCAAAGCCATCGGTGGCCTTGCCCTGATCTTTGTCTGCCTTATTGGCAAAGCGCAAATCAACGCCCACCGTCAGCTCGCCATTGGGATTCACTTTAATGCCAGAGAGGCGGAAATCATGACCGGATACGCCGATCTTGCGATCCAGATTTTCGATACTGGTGTCGGATGTGGTGACGGTATTCTGACGCCATGCGTAGGCAAATTTGGCGAAACCCACATCTACGTTTTCAATCCCAGCGCCGGGGCCGGAGTTATCCCAGAAGTAAAAGTCATTGATATGCACATCTTGGCGATCATAAAAACGCTTACCCGCCCACAGTTTGCTTTCACCCAAGCCTACGCCTTCGGCCGTGACATACATTTCACGGAAAGCAAACTCGGCAGATTTGCCTGAATCACTTTCCCAATCCTGAAACTGTTTGGCAGAAACAGCGAGGCGCGATTCAATTCTAAAACGCGTGCCAGTTTCTTTTTTCTCAAACACATTGCCGCCAACTGCAAATTCGGCGTAAGTCTCGCACTCATTGCCCAAACGGTATTTAGAACCCGCACCCTCCAGCTGAAAACAAGATTGCGATCCTCCACCCGTAGCATTAGAACCAATACCGCTGCGTGCATAGCCATGAAAATCCACCGGCATGGCCATGGCACTACTCACCAAACCTAAGCCACAAACGGCTAGCGCTATTTGAGCCGGTGCAAATAACTGATTTACTGATCTGAATTTCATCTCATCTCTTCCCTAAATAGGACAAAAAACGACTACGCCATCTTGTAGTAAATAAATTTATCGCTACAAAATAGCAAATCATATTGCCAAGGCTGGTCAAAAGCGCTTTCAATCCATTTTTTTATTTGTTTTAAGCGGTTTTAAGACAATAAAAACAAATCTAACCACAGTTTCCAAAGCGGTTTGGATTTGTTTTTCGTAAGTTAATCCACGGGACTACATGATGTAAACTACATTGATAACCCTATTTACAATATTCACAAACTATTAAAATGACCATTCATTCAAACCGGAAGGTAAGCGCAAGGCAATAAAAATGCCCGCCTCCTTACAAGAGAGACGGGCAAAAAATAAAATGGGATTTACATTACAAACCCAGTGAACTAGGCTCCGTTGACGTTTTACCAAGTAGGTAAAATAGGCTTTATTTTATTGGCGTAAATGAGCATAGAACGGGCGACGATAAGCGATAGTGAGTGGGTACGGATACTTCCTGAATTATCAAAACTTCCAGGTGTAAAACTGGGGTCTTCAGTGAAGTGCCGACAATTTGTCAGCGCGGTTTTGTGGGTGTTACGCGGCGGAATGGAGTGGCGGATGTTGCCGCCAGAGCAAGGGAAATGGAATAGTGTTTTTAAACGCTATTCGCGCTGGTGCGCTAATGGCGTTTGGGATGGATTATTAGGCGCCTTTGCTAAAGCCGCTGATTTACAAGATGTTTCTATAGATGGAACGATCAATAGAGCCCATGCATGCGCCGCTGGCTATAAGAAAGATTCAGCGAAACAAGAGGCATTAGGTCGTTCCAAGGGTGGGTTTAGCTGCAAAATTCATGCTGTGCGCGATGCACATGGATTACCGCTCAAATTCATTCTGACAGGAGGTCAAGCCGCAGAGAATAAACAGGCGATTCCACTACTGGAAGATATAAATGCTTTGTGCGTTTTGGCAGACAAAGCGTATGACACGAATGAGCTTCGAAATTGGCTGAAAGAGCGAGGAATAAAAGGGGTGATTCCGCCTAAATCGAACCGAAAAGCAGAAATTGAGTGTGATTTTTGGCTTTATAAGGAGCGTCATGCCGTTGAATGCATGTTTGGGAAGCTTAAATACTATCGTCGTATCTGCACTCGATTTGAGAAAAAAGCGATGAATTACATGGGGATGCTCTCTTTGGCGTCCGTGTTTTTATGGCTTCGATGAAACGTCAACGGAGCCTAGGAGCAATTCACAAAAAAGCCACAATCCTTTAGCGATGCTGAAAAATACTCGTGCTTCACCCCATACCTGCTAAGCACAGTCAAAAAGATCAGTGTCTTCGGCGCGTTGATTTCGGAGCAGTCGCCACCGCGAGGGCCCTCTTTTCTTGAACGGCCAAGAAAGTAAGAAAAGACGGCCACCCCACGAAACACGCCCCCCCCCTTCGCTACGGACAATCGAGTCAGCGGCAAAGCAA
>Ga0247722_10000711_pt1 | contig 19562 bp, 22 predicted proteins | sample MSEWelMarce3H_FC_FD_189094 | JGI IMG/M metagenome (GOLD analysis project Ga0247722, IMG submission 189094) | Subsurface sediment microbial communities from gas well in West Virginia, United States - MSEEL Well Study Marcellus 3H_FC | ecosystem: Environmental > Terrestrial > Deep subsurface >... | reverse complement strand
ATATATAACCGACGAAAAAACGATAGAAATAGAAAATAAGATTATCGAATTCCAAAAAATGACAACTGGTTTTATCAGTAAATTGGACGTTTAATCTTTTCTCTTACATCTTTCTTCTTTTCTCTAAAAAAAATAAAAAATGAGCGATATAACCAGAGGAGGACAATTCCTAGTTAAAGAAACAAAGTGTGAAGACGTTTTCACACCAGAAGATTTCTCGGAAGAGCAAATCATGATGCGTGATTCTGTTAAAGAATTCGTTGATAAAGAAATTTGGCCAAACAAAGACCGCTTTGAGCATAAAGATTATGCATTTACTGAAGAAACCATGCGTAAAGCAGGTGAAATGGGCTTTTTAAGTGTTGCTGTTCCAGAAAATTATGGTGGAATGGGAATGGGATTTGTAGATACTTGTTTAGTTTGTGATTATATTTCAGGAGCAACAGGTTCGTTTTCTACAGCTTTTGGTGCGCATACCGGAATTGGAACTATGCCTATCACATTATACGGAACAGAAGAACAAAAACAAAAATACGTACCAAAATTAGCTTCTGGTGAATGGTTTGGAGCTTATTGCTTAACTGAACCAGGTGCAGGATCTGATGCAAATTCAGGAAAAACTAAAGCTGTTCTTTCTGAAGACGGTACACATTATAACATTACAGGACAAAAAATGTGGATTTCTAATGCTGGCTTTTGTTCTGTTTTTATTGTTTTTGCTAGAATTGAAGATGATAAAAACATTACAGGTTTCATTTTGGAAAATACGGCTGACAACGGAATTTCATTTGGAGAAGAAGAACATAAATTAGGTATTAGAGCTTCTTCAACTCGTCAAGTTTTCTTTAATGAAACTAAAGTGCCTGTTGAAAACATGTTGTCTGAAAGAGGTAACGGTTTCAAAATTGCTATGAACGCTTTGAATGTTGGACGTATAAAATTAGCTGCAGCCTGTTTAGATGCGCAACGTCGCGTTACAACAAATGCAGTAAACTATGCCAATGAGCGAATCCAATTTAACACACCAATTGCAAGTTTTGGTGCAATTCGATACAAATTAGCCGAAATGGCAACTTCTACGTATGCAGGTGAAAGTGCTACTTATCGTGCGGCAAAAGATATTGAAACAAGAATTAAACTTCGTGAAGCAGAAGGCATTTCACATCAAGAAGCTGAATTAAAAGGTGTTGAAGAATTTGCTATTGAATGTTCTATCCTAAAAGTAGCCGTTTCAGAAGATGTTCAAAACTGCTCTGACGAAGGAATTCAAATTTATGGCGGTATGGGATTCTCTGAAGATACCCCGATGGAATCAGCATGGAGAGATGCACGTATTGCACGTATCTACGAAGGAACAAACGAAATCAACCGTATGCTTTCAGTAGGAATGTTAATCAAAAAAGCCATGAAAGGACACATTGATTTACTTGGACCCGCATCAAAAGTACAGGAAGAATTAATGGGAATCCCATCATTTGACTCACCCGATTATTCTGAATTATTTTCTGAAGAAAAGGAAATGATTGGCAAATTGAAAAAGGCTTTCTTGATGGTTGCCGGCGGTGCTGTTCAAAAATACGGAATGGATTTGGATGCACATCAACAACTTTTAATGGCTGCTGCCGATATTTTAATTGAAATTTACATGGCAGAAAGTACCCTTTTAAGAACCGAAAAAATGGCAAAAAAACAAGGCGAATCAAACGTACAAGAACAAATTGCAATGGCAAAATTGTACCTTTACAAAGCTGTTGATATTGTAGCTTCAAAAGGAAAAGAAAGTATTATTTCTTTTGCTGAAGGCGATGAACAACGCATGATGTTAATGGGATTACGTCGTTTTACTAAATATACTAATATGCCAAACGTAGTAGGACTTAGAGAAACAATTACCTCAAAATTAGTTTCCGAAAATCAATACTGCTACTAAAATACATTAAAAATCATTATAAAATAGCTATTCAATCGAATAGCTATTTTTTTTAAAATAATCTAAAAACTTGTGAAATGACAACTTTATTTTAGAAAGCAGTAATTAATTTTGCAATCTAAATATAAGCCCATGAAAAAGCACATCGTAATTATACTCGGAATATTTATATCTATCTTATTATCTGGATGTAATGAAGATAAAAAAAATATTGAAAACACTATTAAAATATTTTATAAAAATTATAATAATGATTTTAGAGAAATTGAAAATGACTTGCTAACTATACAGTTACGAGATTATTTAATTCAAGTTAAAAACAAAGAAAACTTAGAAAAAAGCATTTGGGGGTTGCAAAAAACATCAAAATTGAAACCAAATATTATCAAAGAAGATTTATTTTTAACATCAAACTCAAAAAGCGACTCATTAATTATTGCGGATATAGATATAAAAAATGACACCGCAATAATTGCTATAACACATCATAACAAGTCAAAAAAGACAAAATGGAATGACACCGTTGAAATGATTAATGAAAATGGATGGAAAATAAATAATGTTTATTTTGATAATAATGTAAACAAATCCACACACAAAATAGTTGTTAAATATTTAAAATAAATTAAAAATGAAAAAAATAAGTATTCAAATACTGTTACTTTTAATTGCAATTACATCACATGCACAGAAAAAAGAAACGGTTAAATTAGATAAAATAGTAAAAAAAGATTACGAAATTATTGAAGCAGTTGTAACTAAAATATCTGAAAAAAGTATTGAATACACACTTCCTGGCGAACGATTAATTAATTCGTTAGAGGTTTCAAAAATTGCAGTAATTAATTTTGCAAATGGAAAAAAACAAACCTTTGACACCCCAGTTGAAGTTTCAAAACCTATAGAAATAAAACCTGTTGAAGTAGAACCAGTAGTTAAAGATGCTTTTCAATCAGTTCCAATAAAAGAAAATACTATAGCTGTTTTACCTATCCCCTTTGTAAACTCAGAAACCCAAGCAAGCTCTGAAGAAATGGCAAAGTTTTCTCAAAATGATATGTATGCCAAACTGATTGAAAAGTCAAGTAATATTTTTCCGTTAACGGTTCAAGACTTAAGAACCACCAATAATTTATTACGAAAGGCCAATATTGATTATAAAAATATTGATGAAACTCCTATTGAAGATTTGCAAAAAATTCTTGGTGTAGATCATATATTAACTGCAAAAGTGACTTACGATTTAAAAATAAAACAAAGCACCGAAACAATCAGCAGTTCAAATGTATCTGTTAATGAAAGAAATAATTCAATAAAAGAAAATGATTTTTCATCAACTTATACTGATGTAATTAAAGAATTTTATTTTGTAGTTTATTTTGATCTTTACAAAAACAATACAAAAATATATTCTCAAAAAAGAGTACCTTTTTTTAATGATAAAACAAGTTGGATGGATTCAATGACTTATTTATTGAAACGATGTCCAATTTATGTTAAAGAAAAATAAGTAGTAAATTATTTAATATCAATTTTAATATTTTTCATAATAAAAGAATTAACTTTGACTATTAAATCATTCATCATGAAAAAAATAGTATTTATTACAGGATTAACCATAGTTACAATATTTGGATGCAAATCGATTAGTTCTTCAAATACTAAAAAATTAACTATACCATTAGAATCAAAAAGTCAAAGTACTGCAACAGGTATAGTAACTTTTGAAGAAAAAAAAGGAGTTGTAACATTTGAAGCTAAATTATCAGGGCTAAAACCTGGCATTCATGCTATTCATATTCATGAAAAATCGGATTGTTCGGCAGCAGACGGAAGTTCAGCAGGTGGTCATTGGAACCCAACCTATAAAAAACATGGTAAATGGGGAGAAGGAGAATATCACAAAGGAGATATTGGCAACTTTACTGCTGATGAAAATGGAAATGGCACAATTACTTTAACAACAGATGAATGGTGCATTGGATGCGGTGATCAAACAAAAGATATGTTAGGAAAAGGACTTATTGTTCATGCAAACCCAGATGACTTTGAAACACAACCTACTGGAAATGCCGGTGGAAGAGTTGCTTGCGGTGGAATCATAAAATAACTACAAACTAATATCTTTAATTTTTTTAAGATTACATTAAAATTATGATTAATCCGTCAGTTTTCGGTTGGATAGATAAATTTTTCCATGAGTTGGAACATTTTGAAATTCCTGAAAATGACGAATTGTTTTATAATAAATTAAGACAAACTGGCTTTATTTATGGACATATTGTAGAGTTGCCCTTTTTAAATGATTTTCCAATATCTAATTGGCGTTCAGAAGAGGTAAGTAAAATTGCTTTTTTATCAGTCCTTTTTGAAATGTATAGTTTTACATCTAAAAATACAAATTCCGTTATTTTTATTGAAAAAGCAGTTACTTTTTATGATGAAATGCAAACCAAAACATCATTTAATTTTAATTTTGGAAAACAATCCAATTCGCAAAAATTAGAAAATATAATTGCACTAAGAGTCAAGACAAATAAGGATATTATTAGCAAAAATTTTTCGCCAATTGTTACCAATGCCCTTTTGTTTATTGATGTTTTGGCGTTTGGTAAATTTTTATCAGAAGAAAAAACATCCGAAAATTATTTAAAAAAAATGGAGGCAATATTGCTTAATATTGTAACCTTTTCATTGTCAGTCAAATCAGTTAAATCATCTAATGATAAATTATTAATAAAATTATTTGAGGCCTCAGTTAGGTACACCAAATTTAATAATGTTACTACATTTTCAGATTTAGCAGATTTGCCATTAAACGAAATTTCAACTTCTTTAGAAAAATATTACCTTATTGATTTAGCAGGTTTAACGTTGTGGAGTGACGGAATAGTGCAACATGAGGAACGCAATTTTTTGATTAATTTAGCATCCAATTTGAATGTGAGTACTGAATTTGTTGTTGACAGTTGTTCAGCTATCAATTTGTTTATAGCCAAATATAAATCTGAAATTAACTATTTCAAACACACCAATCCGGTAAAACATTTTTATGATCAAACCTCAAGTAATGTAGAAGTTTTAGTGAAAAGAAATCAAAAAAGGCTAACCAAAGAGTTGCTCGAAAGCCGTGAATTGGTTCATTTGTTAGCGCAATCAACAAGTCGTGATTTAGATAAAAACGAAAAAAAGAAAGTAAAAAAACAGCTGTTAGACATATGCAAAAGCATTCCTTCGTTGACTATTTTTTTACTTCCTGGAGGAGGCTTACTGCTACCGATTTTAATAAAATTTATTCCGCAATTGCTTCCATCGGCATTTAATGAAAATTTAGAAAACTAAAATTTCAACTGATACACTTCATCCAAATCTTTGTTTGAGCTGATATTTACATCTAAATCAGTTACATAACCAGAGTTTAAACCATAAGCCCATCCGTGTAAAGTAAGCTCCTGACCACTTCGCCATGCTGATTGTACAATTGATGTTTTTGCCAAATCATACACTTGTTCTTTTACATTGATATCTACAAAAGCGTTGAATCTTTCTTCCTCATTTTCAATAGAATCCAAATATTCACTGTGCAAACGATACACATCTTTAATATGACGAATCCAATTGTCAATAATACCTATCGAATCGTTCCCCATTGCGGCTTTAACTCCACCACAACCGTAATGTCCACAAACCAAAACGTGCTTTACTTTTAGTACATTTACTGCGTAATCAAGCACGCTAAGCATGTTCATATCCGAATGAACTACCATGTTTGCAATGTTTCTGTGTACAAAAACCTCTCCTGGTTTTGCACCGATAATTTCGTTGGCTGGCACACGACTGTCAGAACATCCAATCCAAAGTAAATGAGGACTTTGCCCTTTTGCTAAATCCTTAAAATAATCTTTATCAATAGCCAACTGACTTTCTACCCAACCTTTATTATTGTCTAATATTTTTTTATAAAAATCTTTCATAGTACTTATTTTTTATTATTTTCTATTTCAACCATTTTACGTTTTAAAACGTCATATTTTTGTTCAACTGTAACTGTATTTTTAAATACCTCAGTGTTTTCTAAATCGTACGCTTTTTTGAATCCAATTAATTTTACCGAAATATGTTCTTCTTTAGCTTTTACTTTTTTAAATTCCTTGATTAAATCCAAAACATCATGGGCAATATAAACCGTATCTGAAGCATTGATTATTACTTTGGAATTTTCAGGAATATCCATTAATGTTTGCTTAATTGCAGCTTTGTTTAAAAACGAAACTTCTTGAGCCAAATCAATATGAATTACATCACCGTCGTGGTATTCTTCTTTTCTAAAAGCGTAAGCTCTTTTTAAATTACCTTTCAACACAAATATAATACTAATTATCATTCCAAGAGCAACACCTTTTAGTAAATCAGTGAAAACAACAGCTACAAAAGTCGCTATAAATGGAATAAATTGGTACTTTCCTTTGTGCCAAAAATGTTTTATGATTTTTGGATTTGCCAATTTATAACCTATCAAAAGTAAAATCGCAGCCAAGGTAGCCAATGGTATTTTATTTAAAATGGTTGGAATAGCTAAAACACTTACTAGTAAAAGCAAACCATGAATTATTGCTGACATTTTTGATTTTGCTCCTGCATTTTTGTTAGCTGATGTTCTAACAACTACAGATGTCATTGGCAAACCGCCTAAAAGTGAACTAATAATATTTCCTAAACCTTGCGCTTTTAGCTCAACATTGGTATCGGTATATCTTTTTTGGTCGTCCATTCGGTCAGCTGCTTCAATACAAAGCAAGGTTTCTATGGAGGCAACAACGGCAATTGTAAAGGCTACAATCCAAACTTTTGGATTGGAAATAGCATTAAAATCGGGAAAAACAAAAATAGCAGCTAATTCATCAAGTGTTTGAGGCACAGGAAGTTTTACTAAATGTTCTTTTGAAACTGCAAAACCAGTATTCCAATACATGAACAGCTCGTTTAATAATATACCAACTACAACCGCTACAAGTGCTGCAGGAACCAATTTAATTTTTTTGAGTACTTTCACTTTATCCCAAACTAACAAAATTGTTAATGAAACCAAAGTTACTATAACTGATCCGTACTGCATATCTTGAAAAATACCTGCAATTTCTGAAAAAGTATTTTTACCATCTTCCTGAAAAAAAGATAAATCGCCAAAATAATCTTTATCTAATCCAACAGCATGCGGAATTTGCTTCAAAAATATAATTACACCAATTCCTGCCAACATCCCTTCAATGACATTGTTCGGAAAATAATTGGAAATACTACCCGCTTTAATAAAACCTAAAATAAGCTGAATTACTCCTGCAATCAATACTGATAATAAAAAAACATTAAAAGCTCCTAAATCAGTAATTGCAACCAAAACAATTGCTGTTAAACCCGCTGCTGGCCCAGTAACGCTCAAATGTGATTGACTTAAATAACCAACAACCAAACCGCCAACAACTCCCGAAATTATTCCTGCAAAAAGGGGCGCACCCGACGCCAAGGCAATACCCAAACACAAGGGCAAAGCCACCAAAAAAACCACTAAACCTGATGCAAAATCAGATTTAAGGTTTGAAAAAAGATTTATTTTTTTTGTCATAACCTAAAATTAAATGAAATACAATACTTGGTTCTGTTGTCCAAAACCTAAACGATAATGCATTACACCATTTTGGGCGGAGGAATTACTATATCAAGCGATACAGATACTAAATTTGATTCGTCTAAATTCAAAATTTTAGACCCAAATTGCGGAAAATAACTGCAAAAAACAACCGTACTTTCTAGCAATAACGGTGCTACAATTTCTTTTACTTCTTTTTGAAGCTCTTCTTTTTCCTCAGAGGTTGATAATAATAACGACACGTCAACCTTCTTCTCAATCAATGTAATAATAGTGGGCATTGACAAAAAAGAAATAAATAAAAATACCAAAACGTGAATCGTTATTCTCATGTAACAAAAATAGGATTTCAAATCAGTAAAAAAAGTGATTACACTAATTTTAACATAATTTTTATACTCTTTTTTCTAACTACATCTAAACCAACATTTTTTGCAATCCACAAGCATGAGTAACAAAATTAACAAAAAAACTAATATAAGATAAATTTATAGTTTTTATATTTGCATAACTAAAAATGATACTATGACAATCACACAACTTCAATACGTATTAGCTGTTGCCGAACACAAAAATTTTACACTAGCTGCCGAAAAATGCTTTGTTACCCAACCCACACTTAGCATGCAAATTCAAAAAGTGGAAGAAGAATTGGGTATTCAAATATTTGACCGATCCAAAAAGCCAATACAATTAACTGAAATTGGTCAAAAAATTGTAAACCAAGCCAAAAACATTGTTAACGAAGCCGACCGAATTCTTGACATAGTGGACCAACAAAAAGGATTCATTGGTGGCGAATTCAAACTAGGCATCATCCCTACCATCATGCCCACGTTACTGCCAATGTTTCTGAACAATTTTATCAAAAAATACCCCAAAGTAAAGCTAATAATTGAAGAGTTAAACACCCAAGAAATAATTACAAAACTCAACAACGGCCACCTTGATGCAGCCATAGCCGCCACCCCTCTCAACGAAGAAAAAATCAAAGAAATAGTACTTTATTTTGAACCCTTTGTTGCCTACATACCCGAGAATAAAGAAATTTTCAGCAAAACCGAAATCGAAATTGACGACCTAAACATTGACGAAATACTCCTACTCCAAGACGGTCATTGCTTTCGCGACGGGATTTTAAACCTTTGTAAAAACACTATAAGCCCCGACAAAAACCACTTCCAACTAGAAAGTGGCAGCTTTGAAACACTCATAAAACTAGCCAACGAAGGACTCGGAATAACCCTCCTACCCTACCTTCATACGCTTGATTTACATCCAAAAGACCAACCCAAACTACGTCACTTTAAAGAGCCCAAACCAGCGCGCGAAGTAAGCCTAATTTACCCAACAAACGAACTCAAAATACATATAATCAATGCTTTACGAAGCAGCATATCAAGTGTAATAAAAGGCGCTATAACCTTCCAAAACGTACAAATAATAAGCCCAAAACCAACCAAATAATTTTTTTTTATAAGAAGCACCCAAAACCAATTTTCAGGACATCTTGTCCCGCTTTCGCCTTTATCTTGCTCCGTAAACTACGCAAGGATATCGGCTCAATCGGGGCTAGACTTGACGTTTTGTTTTTCAGAAGACTTTATTTGAGTTTCAAAGTTTCAAGTTTCAAAGTTTATGAGTTAATGAATATTAAAATTTGTGTGAATTTGTGATAATTTGTGGTAAAACAAATTGAAATTGAATTGTGAATTACGCTTTCCCTCCTGCAAGGTTTCCAAAACCTTGTAGTGTAATAACCACAAAAAAAGAGGAACTAAATCCTCTTGAATAACTTTTAGATACACCCATAAGGGGAGTGAATGTAATCGGTTTACTTCACCCATATTTTTTTTGGTATTCGTTGAATTTCATTTCATTGCTCGGCTTTCAGCCGCAAATAAACTCCGTCTTTTAATTGTTGGGTTTATTTTTACTAATATGATTGTATCAAAACGTCGGTTGGAATATTTAGTTCGGTATGTAATTGTCTAATCATTTCTAATGATAGTTTTCTTTTTCGGTTTAAAATTTCACTTGCTCGACTTTTAAATCCAACAATTCTTGCTAAATCATTTTGATTGTAACCCATTTGCTCCATTCTGAATTTTATTGCTTCGATTGGATCAGGCAATGCAATAGGAAAATGTTCGTTTTCATATTGGTCGATTAACATTCCCAAAAGTTCCAATTCGTCGCCTTGTTCAGTTCCTCTTTTTGCGTCAAAAATTATTTCAAGTCTTTCTAACGCTTGATTATAATCGCTTTCTGTTTTTATAAGATTTATGTTCATAATCTAAATTGTGTTTGCGTTAATTTTATCATATTCTGCATGCGTTCCAATAAATCGAATCCAAACCATTTCATATTCATAACTTATTTGAATGTTATCGGTTCTCCCAAAGAGTAGGGACAAGCTGTTCAACCGGAGTTTAACTCGTTGAATTTATTTTTTATTGGTATTCGTTGAATTTCATTTCATTGCTCGGCTTTCAGCCGCAACGAAACTCTAGCTGTTAGCAGCTGCCATTCTTTTCATTCGTCTGTTGGTTTTCGTCTGTTTAATTGTCTTGCTACAAAGTTCTGCTGCCACCTGTTTTTAAAGTCAAACCATTGCTGTCTGAAGTCGCCCGAGTTGTCAATCACGAACTTAAATTCTCTAAACGGCTTATTCTTTCTTAATGCGTCAAACAGTCGGTTTTGCAAATTGCTGTCGGTAAGTTGGTCGACAAACTCACTCATTGTTTCAAACGCTTCGCTTGAAGTCCATTTGTCAATTTCGTAATAGTCAGTAAAGTTGTTTTCTAATTGTTCAAGTTCTTCGTTCCAAGAGTCAAGGTCAGTAGCGGTCAAAAAGTTTTCGTCTGGCACGATAAGGAGTTGGCAGGATGTCTTGTGAATGAATGCACGAAAACCACAGTCAAGTTGTTCTGCTATTTCTTTTATGTTCTCTGTTGTGGTGATATTCATATTTTTACAAATCGATTTTTAAAATCTGTCTTTTGTTTTAGCCTTTAAAGCATCCGTATTCATCTTGGTCAACAAGCTTTAAAAAATCTTCAAGTCCATTAACTGTAGGTTTGGGTTTATATGTGTGCCATTTATTGTCTGCACGTTTCCAAAATACTTTCCAAACATTTTTACTTTTCACATAAGTTGTTTTTGCATAACCAAAGGTCAATATTTCTTTTAGATTATTCCAAGCAGGACGAATTTCATTTAAGATTACTGATTGGTCTATGATTTCATAATTCAGGTCAAGTTGATTTCTTATTTCAGGTTCAGGTCTAACTTTGGATATGTAATTTTCCATAGTCTCAATTATGTCAACCGATTTTGTAATGTCAAGTGTCATTTTTACTATGTTGTTCGTTCGTCTTTATGGTTGCTCCTAACGGCAGACTGTGAAAAAACCTCACAATCTTTCCTACAAAAATAGAAAAAAGTTTGGATAAAAAACTATTTTTTTTAACCATTAAGGTATTAAGGATTTTTTCTTCAAAAAAAAAGAGGAACTAAATCCTCTTAAAACCAAACAAAAAACTTTTCGATAAACCCATAAGGGGTGTGAATGTAATCGGTTCTCCCGAAGTGTCGGGACAAGCTATTCAACCGGAGTTTCATTGCTCGGCTTTCAGCCGCAACGAAACTCTAGCTGTTGGTGGCTGCACTTCTTTCCACCACTAAATTTCTATTCCAACGTGGTTAATAGTTTTCTAAATTAGGTTGCTATATTTCTAAAACTGTATGCTATAATTCTAAACCTTTATGACATAAATCTAAACTTGTATGACATAAATCTAAAGTTTTATGACATATATCTAATTCAGGTTAATAAGTTTCTAAAGTTTTATGACATACTTCTAAAATTGTTTGATATATTTTAAAAACTTGTTTGTATAATTCTAAATAGGGTAGTGGGTTTTCTAAAATTGGTAGCAAGAAACCAAAAAAATAAAAGAATAAAACTTATTGCTCACGCAATAAGTTTTATTCTTTTTATTCTCTTTTTAAATGTTGTTGTTTTATAAACGAGGTTTTGAAAACTCTATTCCTTTTACTTGTGCATATTGCGGACTTGTTGCACCAAAAACTGACTTAATGTACTTTTTAACCTCCAAAGCGGTTTCAACTAATGATGTTGCGGAAGAATATAATGTTTCGTTTCTTGCAATTCTTGAATTGCTGATGCTTGTATATGCTGTGGCAACGGCTGTATTCTTTGCTGTTAGGTCGGCGATTTTAGCTTGTAAAGTAGCTACTTGTAAATCGGTTTCGTTTGGTGTGTAGCTTGGTTCTGCTTCTAAAACGGAATTTAGACCTGCTAAATGTTGAATGAGTTGGTCATAAGATTGCTGACTTGATGAAATTGTTGTTGGTGCTGGTGCGTTTGGGTCGGTTGGTGCTTGTGTTGCCGAAGCTTTTTTACCTTGCATTTTGCGGTTAAATGTTTTAGCGTTGCCGATTGTTTCGGGTGTTGCATCGGTGGTTTGCAACGCATTGACTAAACGAGTAGAAAATGATTTTAAACCGCTGAAAGCGGTTATGCGCTCATTTACTTTGTTGTTGTAATTTGTGTTTTTTGCAATAACATCTGCTAAATTACTTTCGGCTGATGTTTTTAAAGCAACGAGTTGCGCAAGTTTTAAACTGTTTTTTGATGGGTTGTAGGTTGCTCCATAACCTGTAACGAACTCAATTAAGTCTTGAAAATTTGCTACATTTTTTGCGTGTCCTGTTTCGGATGTTGATGCCATAATGTTAAGAGTTAAATGGTTAATAAATTTTGTAAACGAAAATAGTTTTAAACTAGTATTGTATTGAATTTTAAAAATTTGTTAATTTTTTTAGAATAATAAAATATTTAGTATTATCTGTTTAAAAATAAAGCCCTGAAATGTTTTACCATTAGCAGGGTTTTGACCAATTAGACTAAAGTATTTATGGGATTTTAGTACTTTTTAACTTTATAAATAGCTATAGAAAATTGGTGTTTCTATAAGATTTAAAAGAAGCCCTATTGAGTCACCATATAGGGCTTTCTTAAACTAACCAAAATGAAATGCATATTTATGGAAATGCTACTTCTCACGACAAAAGTATTTTTTCATAATGGTAGCATAAATCTTTAGAAAAGGCCTTTAATAAATTGATATTTTTTTTCTAATTTGTTTTCCTCGTTGTTTAGCTCTTTGCTTTTTGTAAGTCTTACACTTGTATTTTTTATTTTAATCATAAAATATATGGAAAGAAATACAAAAACGATAATCATGATTGCCAATACTTGTGTCATTTCTAAAAGTTTTAATTAATTAATTATTATTGATTGAATATTATTATTGAAGTAAATACTATCGTTACTGCTATTGGAAAGACATAAAATAATTTTGACATGCTAATTTATTTAATAGTTAAAATATATTCTGAAACTTGGTCTAATTCTTCTTGTTTTAATTGCGGGAAACCTGGCATTTGTGGTGCGTCTGCTCTTTTTTTGCCTGGCTTTTTGATCCAACTTTGTAATCCAGACTTATTGTCTTTGTAAATAGAAGTCATTTCAATAACTGGCGGACCCACTAGTTTTACATCGGGTTTGTGACAAGCCGTACAATTTTGTTTGAATACGTTTTCTCCTTTTTGTGCTTCAGTTAAATTAGCTGTACTTTCTTGTGCTTTCGCTTCTTTACTTTTTGCAATGGCGTCTTTTTTAATTTGTTGGAATTCATCTGTTTTTAAACGAACTAATTCACGGTGTTTTTCTAAAGCGTTAGATCTGTAAATTTGACGACCTGAACCCATAAAGACTACTGTAATTGTCATTAAAATCAATACTTTTTTAAAATCTTTGTCAATAGTACTTTCGTCTCCCTGAATTCCTTTCCACATCATCCACATAGCAGGAAGTACAATGGCTGCTCCTGTGAATATCACTGCTACTAAATTCCATCCTAAACCTTTAGAAGGTAATGTCAATAATACTAAAGGACCAATTAAAAATTGAATAACCGAAGCTACCAATGCTAATGAGTAACCTTTTTTCTTTAATTCGTAGCGAGTAAAAGTTGGAAAAATAGTTTCAAACGGATAGTTCTTTCTTCCCATATACCAATGCAAGAATAAGCCTGTAATGGATAAGGAAGCGAAGATGAAATGAAAATATCTTGGAAAGACATTTGGTAAGGTCATTGCGCTAAAAAATCCTTTGACTAATGCCCATTTTTCTGGAAACAGCATCAAATTGATATTGGTAAGAAAAATGAATGGAATGAACAAAAAGATGATTACCGCAACAGCTAAAATTGAGATGTGTACTGGTTTATTGTTTTCTAATAATTTCCAAGTGTATTTGTGCAAATATGTTAGTAAAAATGCAACGGTTACTAATGGAACGACCGCTATCCACATTAATCCAGTTAGTGCGTTTGCAGAATAGAAATAAACCGTATAAAGTACATTAATACTCAACAATGGTGCAATACCCATTACTACAGCAATACTTTTATTTACGGTGATTGTTGTGGCTATTTCATGCGCTAAAATATCGTACTCTTTGTTTTTTAAACCTTTTATTTGTGACCAAAGCGTTAGCAATGAACCGCCAACCATTAAGTTTACAAATAAAATGTGTACCAGAAAAGAAATTACAAGTATGGTAACTAACAACCATTCAGGCAATGGTAATGGTAACGGTAAATCTTTAGGAACTGGTGTAACGCTTTGTAGTGCTATAAATAAACTATGAAACATGCTATTTGGATTTATTGATTAAGGCTGATGGCGAATTATTTGGATTTACAGAAATACCTTCTTCTTGTGCTCCCTCTAAAACATCACCTGTTTGTTGTAGATATTTAATATAAGTTGCTAAGGCTTCGGCTTCTTTTTCATTACCTGGAAACTCGGGCATGAAATTCCTTGCAGTGTGCATATTAGGCATGTAAGCTGCCATTGAAGCTACGTCTAGCGGTTTACCAGTGCTACCGTACATTCTATCAAAAACATCAAGAATGCTATTTACACCTTGTGCTGTATGACATCGACTACAAGCTATAGTAAATACATTTTTACCAGCTTCAATTTTGTTATCTTCTGTTACTTCGTTTACTGAAGTGTACGTAGCGTGCTTTAAAATACCATCTTGTTTATAAACTACATAATCATCTTCTAATAATAAATTAGAATACATATATTGTCCGATTACATAAGGTTTTCTGATAAATTCTCTTACTCTTTCAAAGAAACCTAAGTAGGCGATGGCTGTAATTACAGGAATAATAACCATGTAAGGTTTTAATACTTTCGTTTTATACACTCCAATAATTCCAACAATTAAAGTAAAACCAACTCCGCCTGCCACAAAATATTTTAGTAAATCGTAGTATTGAGAAAATGCAATTGTTCCCACTGCAGTACTCATGTTAGCAGTCATAGCTTCGGGCATAGCATTATAGTAGATATAAGCTCCAATTAATGATATTGGTGCCCAAAGTAATAACCATTTTGAAGCATATTTTACAGCATTCAAGCGCAAATTACTTCCTGCTTTTGTGAATAGTGTAATTAATAGCATACCAAATATTCCTGCCACAAGCATTGCAGTTGGTGTTCTAAAAAGTAATTGTGGCAAATAAATTGGATTTGTAAATCCGTTTAGTAAACTTTTGTTGGTTTCCCAATTGCCAGGATCCATCATAAATCCGAGAATGGAAACGATAATTGCCATGGTTATCCATGAGAAAATACTCAAATACCAACCAAAATTAATATGCCTGATTTTTGCTTTTAAAGATGAATTACTATTTTTCCAAGTAAGAAAGTAAATCATAATTAATACTACTTCGGTAACAAAAACAAGCCATTCTATGAACCAAGCCCAATAAAAAACTCGAATTAAACTTCCAATTGAAGCTGGACTTACTAATGCAACAGAAAACCAAATTCCAACACCAGTCATGGCACCGATAGTAGTTGTGATAATAAAAGCTACTTTCATTATTTTGTACACCATATTATCCCATTCTAAATCTGTGATTTGGTCTTGACCACTTCTAGATACACCTCGTTGTTCTAACCAAGTAACAAAAGGCATAAAACCCACAGCTAAACCGTGGTTGATAATAACGTGAAGAATGGCTATGATTGCGATAAGCATTCTATTATTGAGCCAGTCTAAATGAAACATTGGAAAATCCATAACAAAAAAAAATTTAATGGTACAAATTTCATTTAGTTGTGCGTTAAAAACTAAAAACAAAAAAGCAGGAAGTTTCGAAAAACGTTCCTGCTTACTTTGATAAAAGTGCCTTGTTTGTTGAAATTTACACTTGTTAATTTAGATTTTCAATTCTAAAGTTTTACTTTTTAGCCAAGTACATTTCAGGATTTTTCAAAAACTCATCTTTACACATTTTAGCACAGAAACCATAAAGTTTTCCTTTGTAATGTGTGGTGTCGCTAACGCCGTATTTGGTAATATCCATTTTACAATAGAAATCGATTTTGTTGTCGTATTTTAATTTGTTCAAGGGATTTTTTGGTTCAATAACGCTAGTAGTTTCTTTCACTACATTGGCTTCTTTTTTGTTGCAACTGTATGCTATTACAATTAATAACAGATAAATTAGTTTTTTCATTTTATACTTTTTTTATTAGTGATGGCTTTCGTTACTACATAATCCGATGATTTCATGAAAAACATCATGTAATTTTGACAATGCTTCAGTAAGTTCTTTGTCGGATTTTTTGTTTTTCACTAATTTGTCTAGTTTCTTGCTATCTATTTCTAGTTTCTTAACCGCAGCCACAACTTCTTTTGAATTAAACTCTGCAGGAATAATCGATTTTGCCAATAACTCGGCTTTTTGAACCATTTCACCGCTACGTTCTTTAATTGGTTGCAAGTTGCCTTCTTCACTAGGATGAAAGGTTTGCGACATCACTTGATGAAAGTTTTTTAGTTCTTGCCAGTCATCAAATTTGCCTTTCTTTTTGGTTGTTGCTGTTTTGTAGTAATTACTTACTTCGTTCCAGTTAATCACATTCCAAATTGCAGTTAAATAATCTGCTCGTTTGTTTTGATATTTTAAATAATAGGCGTGTTCCCAAACATCAATTCCTAAAATAGGCATTCCTTTATTTTCGGCTACATCCATTAATGGGTTATCTTGATTAGCCGTTGTGCAAATGGCAAGTTTTCCTTCTTGACCTACGTATAACCAAACCCAACCTGAACCAAAACGAGAAGTGGCAGCTGCATTCACTTTTTCTTTTAAGGCTTCTAAACTTCCAAAAGTTTCATTAATTGCCTTTTCTAAATCGGCAGATGGCTTGGTGTTTTTTTCTGGGGTAAGAATTGACCAAAAGAATTCGTGGTTAAAATGCCCTCCAGCATTGTTTCGTATTGTAGGACTTAATTTAGAAACATTGGCAAAAACTTCTGTAATGGTCATTTTTTCAGCATCAGTTCCAACGACGGCAGTATTTAAGTTTTTCACATAAGATGCATGATGTTTGCTGTAATGGATCTCCATTGTTTGTGCATCAATAAATGGTTCTAAAGCATTGTAATTATATGGCAATGGCTTTTGTGTAAACTGCGCTGATACTGAAACACAGATTAATAAGAGAACGGATGAAATTTGATTTTTTTTCATTGTTTTAAATGTTAATTGTTGTTTAATGACTTGCATTTTTTCTGAATTGTTCTGGTGTTGTACATGTTTGCTTTTTGAAGAAGGTTATAAAATAGGATACATTTTCGAAACCTAAATCGTGCGCTATTTCATTTATTGATAGATTGGTGTAATGTAAAAGTCGTTGTGCTTCTATCGTTATTCTTTTTCTAACAATATCACCTGCTGTTTTACTTGCTTCGCTTTTGCAAATTTTGTTAAGATAATTGGGTGTTACGTGTAACTTTTCGGCATAGAATGAAGGCATTTTATGTTCTTTAAAATGTTGTTCTACTAATTTTTCAAATTCTTTTACTTTTTCGTTTTTGCTATTATGTGTTTTCGTAATTATTTGTGGATTGTAAATGCGTTCTAGTTGAACTAATAAAATGTTCAGATAGGAACGAAGTACTTTTGTCTTGTCTTTGAGTATCGCACTATATTCATACTCAAATAATTCAAAAAATGTTTGTAAATGTTCTTTTTGAAACGAATTTAAAGACATATAAGGTTTACAACCATTCTCAAAAAACGAAAAATCATTTAAAGAGTTATTGTTGTAACGCAATGAAAAAAACGTCTCGATAAACGAAATAATTTTGCCTGATGTATCGGGATGTAAATTTATTTTGAAAATACAATTCGGTTGAATAATAACAACTTTAGGGCAATTAAAATAAATTTTATGATTATCAATTTCAATTTCACCATGGCAAGAATCTAAAAACAAAATTGAATAAAAATCTTGTTTGTGTGATTCTTCAACGAATGGAAATTTAGTATTAAATCCTTTTAGGGAATCATAAAAAATATCATAATTACTGTTGCTAAAATCCCCCAAATTGCAAATCGAGATTAAACTTGATTGCATAATTGGTTAGTTTTAAATTAATAATTACATAGAATTATTAAACTAACTCGGGTGGATTTTCAAAATTGAAAAGGAAGGAAGTGTATTTAGTTGATTTATGAAAACTAAATTTATTTTTTAAAATACTTTCAGAATATTTTGGTGTTTGTATTATGGCAAATTGTGGAGCAATGAAAATACTATCTTTTTCTATTGTTGTTAGATTTTTCTTGTTGTCTTTTTGTTCTTTATTCAACTCAGAGGAAAGAAAACATTGTCCTTTACAAGTTGGTATCTTATCAAATCTATTAATACAAATATTTTTAGCTATGTAGTCTCTGTTAATATGAAAAGAAGATATGATCCATAAACTTTTTGTCGTTTGGATGGTAAAAATAAAAAGTAAAAAATAAACAACTACTTTTTTCATTTTGCAAAGATACATTTTCTATTCACTTAATAATACTTTAATATCTCTTATTAAGCGTTTGGTTTCTTCTGGATTAGTGCCATCATAAACACCTCTTATATGTCTGTTTTTATCAATTAATAAAAATCCTCCACTATGAACGTAACCGCCTGGCTCTTTAGAGTCTTTGTAGGCAGTTGCAAAATAACTTTTGGTTGCAATACTGTAAATACTATCTCTGTTTCCTGTTACAAAATGCCATTTATTGGATATTTTATTACTTTTTGTATAGGCTTTTAGTCTTTCAATGGTATCATGTTCTGGGTCTATTGTGTGAGAAAGAAATAGAATGTTGGAATTATTTTTATAAATATTGTAAACGCTCGACAGTTCGGTATGCATTTTTGGACAGATTGTAGGACAAGAAAGAAATATAAAATCGGCGACATAGATTTTATTTTCAAAAGTTTTATTTGTTACCACTATACTGTCTTGGTCAATGAATGAAAAATCTTTTATTTTGGGATAAAGTGTATCTTTTCCATTTACAATTGGATTGCCAAGAAATGGTAATTTCTCAGGTTTTTGATTGCAGCTAAAAAGAATGCAAAGAAATAGTGTCAAAACGATTTTTTTCATTTGACAAATATAGGTATTTGATTAAATTTAATGATTTATATTTTGCGGTTTCTTTTTCTGCGCAGTTTTGGCTTAGTGTTGCCACCAACGTTCTGGTACTACAGCGGGTTTGGGAACTAAATTAAGATTTATTTTTCGGTTATCACTAAACATCCAAGTACAAAACCATTTTCCCATTAAGCCAATTACCCAAATCCGTTGTAGTAGCTGTTAGCGGTTGTATCTTTTCATTTCCTATTCTCTTATTATTGAAACTATTAAGCCAAATATCAAAATTAGCATAAAAATAAGCCAACCATATCCTTGAGTATTTTTTAATGAATCTTCTTCAATATTTAACTTGTAATATGATTTAGTAATATTTCTTAGATTTTTCGCTAAATTTTTATAATTAGTAACCTCAAAGGAAGTAATTA
>Ga0247722_10000709_pt1 | contig 19594 bp, 20 predicted proteins | sample MSEWelMarce3H_FC_FD_189094 | JGI IMG/M metagenome (GOLD analysis project Ga0247722, IMG submission 189094) | Subsurface sediment microbial communities from gas well in West Virginia, United States - MSEEL Well Study Marcellus 3H_FC | ecosystem: Environmental > Terrestrial > Deep subsurface >... | reverse complement strand
AACGGGTTCAGCAACGGGTTCGGCAACAGCAACGGGATTAGAATCTGAGTCGGACATGTTTCTAATATACTATATTATTTTTAGGAAAATTTGAACATAAGAACCTAAACCAAAAACAACATATTAATAATAATGCCTCAAGCCTGGCAACATTTATCATATCGTAACGTACATCCAAGAGACCAACACATATCATTTGTAGAAAAAACTCATAAATATTATGTAAATGGTTCTTGTGAGGGTAACATTTCATGCACTGGATTTATCCATGAGTTTTTTGGACATTTCGATGGTAAAGCGATTTTAACGAAAATGCGTAAAGGTCCAAAATGGGCGTCAAGTAAATATTTCGGTAGAACAGACGAAGAAATAATGAAAGAATGGTCTGATAGTGGCAAAGTGGCATCAGAAGCTGGAACTGCAATGCATTTGGCAATTGAGCAATTCTTACATGGTTCACCTGAACAAATTTCACCAGACATTTTAAAAACACCTGAATGGAGATATTTCTTGAAATTCTGGGAAGATTGTGGCCCTGATCTAGAACCTTATCGTAGCGAATGGGAAGTCTTTACCGATTCTCTTACTCCAAATGGAGAAAGGAAAATAAAACTATGTGGTTCCATTGATATGGTATTTCGTCGCAAATCAGATGGTAAATTTGTAATATATGACTGGAAACGTTCTAAAGAGATAAAATCAGATAATCCATTTGGATCAGGTCTATCTCCATTGGAACATTTACCTGATACAAATTATTGGCATTATACAATGCAACTTAATGTTTATAAATGGATTTTGGAAACATATTATAATGTTGAAGTGGGTGATTTATATATAGTTATCCTACACCCAGATAACTCTTCATATCGAAGAATGAGACTAAATATAATGAAAGATGAGGTTGAAGATATGATTGAATGTCGCAGAAAAGGGGTTGAATCTGGAACACATTCTGTCATTCTTCCTATTTCTGAATTAGTTGAAAAGAGTAAACCGTTGGCTGATTTTATGGTTCAATCATAGGAGTACGTCTTGGAGTACGTGCATTTCGAACTCTCTCCACAATAGGGGCTCTTCTACTTTCTATGATAGGGGCTCTTCGTGGTACTCGTACATTTTGTTGACGCATACTTTGTGCATTTTCAATAATCGGCCGTTTTCGAACCAATGGAATCGACGCTTTGGATGCAATTAATGGAATTCTATTTATTTCTGGTGTTTGTCCAATTACAATTGGAACTTTTCTTTCTGGTATTTGTTTTTCTTTTACAATATCCGCATTATTATATTTTTCTTGTAATTCTATCGGCAATGATGCAATCTTAACCGTTGGGTTACCTTCTTCTTCGATTAAGAATCCTACCACATCTGATATGAATATAATCGTAACAGAATCAAATACACCAGTAGGTTTTACAAACTGTATATCATTACGAATGATATTTATGACACCAATTGGTTTTAATGCATGTTCTACATATCGTATTAAATTCTCTTTTGTTATATCTGATATATTATCTATCTTAAGTTCTTCCAATGTTATTCCTAATATTCCTTCCAATGATCTAGTTGGATATAAACGAATTTTTGTATCATTTCCTAATATTTGTTCTAATTCGGGTGGCATTTCACCTTCTAGTACTTGTTGATTTGCAGCCGTCGCTTCGCGGGACATTTCTTCATAATATGTAGACTCTTCAGGTATTTCTTTGGCCCAATCTAATCGTAGTAGATTTGACCATGTTAATGAAGATTCTGGAATAATATATTGATCATCTTGGCGTATTGGTTCTACAATAATCGACACTTTAGAAATATCTCTTTTCATTAATTGTTTTCTTCGTATAGGAAAACGAACTAACTCGTCAATCACACGTTTTGTAAACAACTCTGGAGTAGATACCGTTCTTTCTCCTAATTCGGTTGTTTCCTCCACGTGCAATAAACATTTTCCTTCATCTTCTTTCCAAAAGCAATTACCTGTACATGATTCAGAGCTATCAATCATTCGACAATCTTTTCTTAAAAAGGATACAGGCGATTCCCACTTTTCTTGATCTTTATAAAACCATGAAATAAGTGTAGATGATATAAATATATCTAGACGTTTACGTTTTTCATACTCAGGAAGATCTGGGTTAAAAATAATATCTTCGATTCCTTTTCTTATATCTGATCCTGCACTATTGCTTGTAATCCAATTTGATACCATTAATCGAAACTGTTGATATAATTCTTCAAATTGAGTATATGTTGATTTTCTAAGTAAACTATCGGATCCACAGTCTGGACCTTTTAGTATACTATCCCAATTTGATGTGATTCCTGCTATTTTTTTATTGATTGACCATTCAAATTGCTCCACTGTTACAACTGGTATTTCTGCAATAGCTGTTTCATCTTTCGGCTTTGTTGCTGGAATATATAATCCATTTATCAGTTGTATTGCTATAATTTTATTATCTATTCTTTGTTTTACAATATATTCCACTTTGTGGCCTGGATATAATTCAAATAGTGGATCTAAATGCTCTTTATAGTAGCTAATAATATCATCCGCTGGCGCTGCTTTATAATCCTCCCAATCCAAATATATATTTTTTGTAAATGCAGATTGAATGGAAATGACACCATCATCTATGACTGGAAGAGTAACCATCTTGGAACTACCTGCTTCAGAACGAAATGTTACACCGACAATATGATTATATGAATCTTTTACAATTCCTTCTGGTTTATTGATGGTTTGACTGATTGCTTTGGATAATGGAATCATCGCCATTGGATTTACAATATCATGCGATGTATATATGGAACGATACCTACTTTGACACTGTGTCATGTATTCGTCAATACGATTCTTAACAATATCGGGCCATACTTTTCTAGATGCGATATCCCATCTTATAATCGTTTGATGTATATATTGTTCACTGCCTTTTGCTGGTTTATTGCTTGTATATAAAAATAGTTCATATCTTGCATATTTATTGTCAGTGGATCCAACATTTTTTAAGCTTCTTGAAATGAATGCAAAATCATTATTTTTATGTCTATCCATAGAAACACCGAAAGTAGGGCATTTAATGGTTACTTGTGCGGCATCTTCCATGACAATCAACTGAATACCACGTGTTGTAAACAAATTCGGTTCCGATAACATTGGCTGCAAATGTCTTAAATCTTTGCGCTGCGATTTATCATTAATGAACGTAATAAATCGATTATATGAATTATATATTCGTATTAACGCATATAAATTTGTACTATTAACTACAATACCGAGGTTTTGTGAAGCCCATGATCGTAACATATCTTTTGTTCGAGGCATCGCATTCGTGTCGGCTGGATTATAAAATTCAAGTACTAAATTTCCAAAATGGGAATTTAAAAATATTCTTGGTGTAACTACTTCTAAAATTCTTTTTCTGACGTCTTCAATTGAATTTCTATATAGCAATGGGGCAAGTACACCTAGAAGCGATTCTGCATGCGTATTTTGAGTACCAATTCTTAAAAATCCATATGCATCGTTTCTGAGTTTTAAATGAATGGCCACTCGTTCGATTATATTTTTACCAGAATCTTGTCTAAAGAATGCATCAAAATTCGGTGGCACAATCGCACATATACCTGCACCAGGATGTTTATTGGATTCAATAATATATTTTTTATGCAATGTATCAAATATACCTGCATATTCTATGGGTTCATCTGTTTTGTATACCAACTCATCGTATTTTTCTTCTTCATATTCTTCATCTAACTCTTCTATTTTATCTTGTAAAAATGCGAGAAGATGCGAATATTGTTTATCTTTCACGCGCAATGTAGTTTGTTTCAAAAAACAACATGGTAACGCAAATCCTTCTGGATGTGTTGTTTTGGACATAAAATCGATATAACTATGATATGTGGCACCCTTTTTGTCTTTTCTTTTAATTACAGTATAGCCTCGAACTGCCTTTTTTTTGTCTGTAATTAATTTCCCATAACAAAAAGGACATGTATTAGGAGGTTTTCTATTTCCATCTCTGTCAATTGTTGCTTCAAAATCTTTTGGGCGAACAAGTATTTCATCGCTTAAACAATAATACTGAGGACAAAAATAATAATTAATGGAATCTTGATCAGAACCATATTTCATTACTGTTATATATTCTTCTTTTCCAAGTGGCTGTGTAGGTTCATCTTCTCCTTCAAGAGGATACTCTAGAAAAAATATTTCATCTTTATATATATCTAGCATTCTTTCATATTGATCTTTAGATAAAATCGATGGTTGTCTGTCATCATACCCAGCGCATTTTCTACTGTATCCGTTATCATCGGTGTCTTCTGTTTTGAAACTAAATAATCGCGGATCTATTTCTTGCAATTTTTTAATAAACCAACTTTTAGGATTCACTAATTTTTCATCTGCCTCGGCCACTTTTACTTCTTCCACTTGCGGACGTTTACGAGGTTTAAATTCGTCTTTTTGTTCTTTTTCTTCTTTTGTATCAGGCATCGCATTCGGCATCGCATTCGGCATTGCATCAGGAATTTCTTGACCATTTACAACTGCATCTGCAAATGGATCATTTGCCATCCAATCAGGAATTGCATTCTCTGGGCTTTTCTTTTCCTTAATCAGAGTTTCTTCCTCTATTTCAGATGCTACTTTTTCAGATTCTACCATTTCTTCTGAATGTATTTCATTGAAATAGTCATCCTCTTCGATTAATAACAGTGAAATTAAACTATAAATGCGCCTATATGTATTTATACTATCAATTCTATTAATATGGAAATAATAGGATGGATGCTGACCATATATATGAATATCTATTCCTGGATTAAAACTTTCGCTAAACTCACCATCTTCTGGTAACTGTACTGTAAATGTTCCTCGCTGTTCATACCATTTTGCGACAAGTGCAATCGCTTCTTTCTTTGAAAACTGGAATTCATCCTGTAATTCGTTTATTAATTCTAATGTGGCAAATTCCCCGTCGAGCATTTTCGTTGTTTGATATTGAGTAAGATATGTAAAAATTTTATCCTCGGATGCATATTGACTAACTGCTTTATAACGTAAAGAAATAATAGGGGATTCGTTTGGTAAAGGTTTAATTTCCTGGAAAAATGTCTGAAAATATGGTAAACGTTTCAGTAATCGTGATTTATTAAATTTCTTGGATTTTATCCCAGTTTTAAGAGTAAATAATGCGGAAATTTCACGAAGTTCGTAATTATTCGGATCTTGCGGTAAACCTTTAAATACATCTTTAATAGTTGCATTAAAACTGCGAAAATCAATAACAGGATCTAATTTTCGGATCTGTTTTGGAGGCAATAATATTAAATCAATCGTTCCATCGTTGAATATTCGTACCGTCCCGTAAATTGGCTGTGTAATTCCCATAGATGCCCTATGAACGTATTTCATTGAACAAAAATCAACCATATATGTTGGAGATACTTCTTTCGTCCATTGTTCTAATACTTTTGGATCTTCTAAAGATGGAATTGGTAATACTCCTTTTACATGCAACTTTGTAATAGGAGATCCTTCATATGGCATCAAACGTAAATATGGTCTTTTTTCAGTTACGGGTATTCTATAAAACATGTATCCACATCCCTCGAATCCATCGACAGGTTTTTTCCAAGTCAACCGAATATGGCGAACACCTGTAAGTTTTCCAACGGGAATGTCTACATTATTTTCCAGTAATTTGTTAATGACATCTAGACCTTTTTTACGCTGTTCAATAAAATAATGAATCTTTTTAGAAAATTCTATATCATCTGCGTCAGCTTGATACGGTCCTTCCGCATTTATGTCTGGAAAATATGGAGCAAACCGTTTATTCCAGTCCTCTTCTGAGATTGGAGTAGACCCACGATATTCTCTTAAAAGATACTTCAGAGGGTATACATGAAATACTGGGATTTGTCTATTCTTTAAAAAGACTTGCTCGATCGTGGATCTCCCACGAGATTCTCTATTTGGACTTGCCCAACTTCCATTCGAAGAAACAAATCGCATATCTGTCTCTAGCTTTATGGGGTTCTTAAGAATGTATACCATTTTTGGATCATTTGTTCCATTGGGATACCATAAATAATCGATTGGGATATATGACTCTGAATCCATTTGGATTCCAACAAACATAAATTTTGGGATAAATGCATTATCTTTGTAATAAGTACAAATCATCCTTTTAATGTCATCAATTGTGTCAAATGGATATATGTTATCAAATGTTATTGTTTCAAAATTATCACCCTTCCACACAATACATTTAACCGGAGGAATGTCCTCTTGAAGACTGGGAAGTACTTCTGGAAGACGTATTTGATCTATAACAGACATTAATGGACCCTATCTATGGCCCTTTTAGATATTTTTTTAATTTTTACACCTTTTTAGACATTGTACCTATTTGAAAATTAGTTCCATCTTTTGATGCATCATAACGAGGAGAATCGGTGATGTATACGCCACAATAACTAACAGGGTGTGCTTGAAAATCAGTATAATTATAATATCCTAACGCTTCTGCTTCTTTTAGTAACCATCCGAAATTATTCCAAAAATCTGGACCATGTCCAATCGATTCTGTACACACATGTGACAACTCATGTAATGCTACAAACGTCATAACATTTTCATTTACTAGTGATTCATCTGACCCTTCTCTTTGTCTCAGACACATATGTATGGATTCACCTTTGTTTACAGAATAGGATGTATGTTCCGAATCAGGTGTAGCCTCTATAAATCGGGAAGGATCGGAACGAAAATTTTTCACCAATTGTTTTACTTGTTTCTTATCTGGATATTTCTTTTCAAGTGCATCGCACAATTTTGTTAAACGAATTCTAAGATGTGCCATTAAATTGGCGGCTTCTTGTTTATCTGGCATATCTCTAACTTTATATGGTTTACCATCCACGGTTGATGTTACAATAATGGATGGATAATTGCTTCCAGTAATAGATTTAAATATGTCGGTAGCTTTATCTAAGATAGACATTTCTATAAAGTACAACAGGTTTTTGTAACATTATACAGGCTGATTTCTGTATTCGGGGTATGGATTTGCTGGATTACCATCTTTATACATTGGATTTACATGCTCTGCATCCCTGTTTTGTTCTTGTTCCTTACTTCCTGAAAATGCTGCAAATCCTGCCTTTTTTGATCCGTGGGAATTTACCAATTCTGACACTCCAGACATAAAACCCTCCATTTTACTTGAAAATAAATTAAAAAGAATGATAAGTACAATTATTGCGATAACTCTATAGTCTTTTAAAAAAGAAAGAAGACTCATATCTATTTTATATTTCATTTATAATAAAAGATATAATAGATTTTAATTTAAAAAAAATTTACGAACCAATTTCAAGAGGTCTGTGAGAGATGTCGGGAGAAATGGTCGACTGATTAAATATACTAACAGCAACCTGAGGATTTGGGGGCTCAGATCGAACCTGTAAGTTGGCATTGCGCAAAGACTGTCCAACCGTATTGACTCCAATTAATGCACCAGCGCTAAGAAAGTTCTTCCCTTTCAGAGATCCAGGTCCCATGGGATTCTGTTCGGCCCAGATACTATTCATGTCTTTGGGCAACAACTCGGAAGGAGTTAATTGATCACGAGGATAGCATCCTGCAGGGGCATCTACAGGAGCAAAATTCGCTTCACCCTGGTATTGATTCAGATCGGCAAATGCTTCTTTTTTCTCTGCTGGCATTTCCTTTTTCTCTTCTGGCTTTGCTTGTGCTGGCATTGCTTGTACTGGTTTATTTGTAGCAGTAGCAGGTGGAACACCTGGGGCTGAAACAGCTGGGGGTTTGGTTTCGAACCCTTCCGTAAATTGTTTAATTAATCGTGGGTTATATTGATATACACCAAATAATACAACTGCAACAACTAAAAATCCAACAAGGATGTTCTTCTTCATTTGTGTACTTGTCATGACTTTCTATATATGAATGAGGGCATAAATTTATTAAAATTGGACATCTTCTTCGGATGTATACTCCGTATCGGAGTCTGAAATATCATCACCGTATTTATCACAATATTCGGCCATCTGTCGCTCCACTTTGTATTGAGCCAATTTTGCCTTTAGACGTAACTCTTTCACACGTTGCTTGTCATATGACTTATTAGGATTATCAATCTCCAACACTTCCGTACTGTTTTCGGCCGGTAATTCATCAATATTCAATTCTTCCATTTCCTGAATATTTGAAACCGGAAGATCTTCCAAATCCGGAATAATCATTGATTCAATATCATAATTCCAATGGACTGTAAAAATACCACCTGAAATCTGAATATTTTTCGGAATTAATATTATATTCACTGGATATTCAATGGTATTTGCACCATTCAACGTATGCTTTGTTACTTTATTGATTGATTCGACCGTATAGGGTTTAGAGAATGATTTCGAAGAAGTCTCTAAGAACTTGTTAATAAATGTATTCCACCATGAAACATTATCCGATATGCATTTTTGTAAAGTTTCCACTGATATGTCGGATTGAGTATTTGCTACAAATGATAGATAATCCCCCGCAAATTCAATCGTAAATGTGTAACAAGGATCTTGTGCCCCAGTCTTAGGGTTTAGAATCTTTGTGTATTGAGGTCCTTTAAAGGTTGTCATTTCTCTGAACACAGCGATTAGAAGAGATTTGATATTTTCACCGCATTTAAAAAAAATGAGACCAGACCGGACAAATGATAAAGATCGTTTTGCTAAAATACTGAAAGAATGGATTGAACAATTTGCATTGTCGCTTACAAATACTGATACTAAAAATTATATTCAGCAGCTTGTCATTGAACCATTTTTGCAGTATATACTTCAACGAAGTTTTCCGTATATGATTATTGCGATTTGTATATTTTCGGGCATTTTAATATTTGTAATTCTTACATTTGTGATACTTTTAATGGACCGCAACAAGGTTAATTTATGTCCATTCTGTGAAAAAACATATAAATAAAATACTATTTATAATAAAAATGACAGATCCCGGCATTGGAACACCTGTACGTTATTGGTTGCATTATAATAATTTAGCTTCGTCATTTTATAAACAATATGGCGCAGCTAAAAAAGTAAAAGATGACTATGAAAAACAAATTATTACAACATTGCAACAATCTGGTATGGAAAAAGCGAATATACAGATTGGCGATGGACAACTTAATGTGGTCGATAAACGCGAACCAAATCAACTATCACTTTCAAGAGTAAAAGAATTGCTACATGGTTATTATAGTCAGAAACCTGGAAGAGATGAAACACTGGAAATCATGACATTTATACAGGCAAATAGAGGATATCATACAACCAAGACAATTAAACAATCTGGGATTCAGAAGTTATGATTTCCATGTTCCTGGCTTAAATGGATTTACTGGAATTTCTCCCATCCCGTGTTTATAATCATTTACTTTCCTATCAAATGCTAGACCTCCTTCGGTTAAATTCGATTTTTCTACCATTAGTGCACGATTATCTGTTTCATTCTCACCTGGCTTTTTGCCATAACAATTCACACCGAATTTTAATTCGGGATTATCGAAATACCCGCCATTTATTCCTGGAATTCCACAGGACATTCTCTGGTCTTCTGGGCCTGACTGTAACTTGTTATATGTTTCATCTTGTGTTGGATATATGGCGGCCTGTCCTTTTACCCATCCATAATTACACCAATCGGCTCCTTTTTCCCATGCATCTTTTACCTGATCATATGTTGCAAGTTCTGCCCCAAATGCTTTGCATAAAGGCTCTGCATCACTGTACGTATATTTATCTTGGGATACATTGAATACTTCTTTTTTACTTGGAATTATGTGCTCGATTTCTTTCACTTCTTTCAATATTTCGGAACCTTGTTCGTCTCTATATAGTTTACCCTCTTCTTTGTTTTCCTTTTCTTCTTCTTTTTCCTTTTCTTTTTCCTTTGGTGTAATCAATTCTTTTACCTTATCATATAATATGGTAAGTCCATCTACGATTTGCTTATAAAAAACAAATACAACAATACATAATACTAATACAATACCGACTGTTATATATGTGGAAGAATCTGATGTAAATGTATTTTTCATATTCTTAAATTTATTCATAAAACTTTTCATTTGATTTGTGGTTTGATTTGCATTTTGATTTGTGGTTTGATTTGTATTTCTATTTGCATTATTGTTCCTATTTGCATTATTGTTCCTATTTGCATTATTGTTCACATTTGCATTCACATTTTGATTTGCATTTTGATTTGCATTTTGATTCCTATTCGCATTTTGATTTACATTTTGATTCCTATTCGCGTTCCTATTCGCATTCCCAGGTTGATTCATTCGATTCATAGGCTGATTCGCTCGATTCGCATTTTGATTCAGAGGTTGCATAAAAACATTTTTAGCATTTTCTACTACAGTATTTGCCATAGCAGTTGCATTATTTTTCATATTAGTGATAGCATTCATAGGTTCAGTTACAAATGAATTTATTGTATTTGGAACTTTTGTCTTGTTTGCGTTCATTCTATTAGATATTGAATGTTATAATGTTTTTTTGTAATATTCAATATTTCCACCAATTTTACATTTTTATACACCATCTTCTACCGTACGATTTCCTCCACGCATGTTAATATAGTTTCTTTGCTGAGGAGTTGTGCACACACAGCCCATATCAGAAGCATAAGATGAATCACAGCATTCAGGTTTTACTTGGTTATTTTTGAAAATAAACAAACTATCTAGGCCGGGCTTAAACTCGGGGCCCAATAGTGGTTCATTTGGAGCTGTTCCACGCCATGAACTTACTCCATTATTGGGAGTTACACGAATATTATCAAAAGGACCAATTGGTTCTAATTTACACTCGGTTGTTCCAGATGGAGCAGCATTTTCAAGAAAATAACTCGCAAATCCTTCATTTGTATATCTTCTGTGAGAATAGACCATCAATAAATTTGCAACTAACAATAATAATAAACCAGTGATAAGAAATCCAGTTTTCATTCTATATTCTGATTATTTTATAATCTCAAGAGCTTTCTGAATCCGGAGTAGCTTTCTTAGTCAAATCTAGCGTAATAACGGATTTGCATATGGATCCTTTACATGCCCATAATGGAGCGGCCTCTTTTAAAAATTGAAGTAAACTCTTCTTATCTGGATTGTCATCTTTCAACTTAGGAATTGATTCAGAAAATTCCTTTTTAATAGCATCTAATGTTTTTTCTCCCTTTTGTAATATTAAAATCTGTTTATCTGTTAAATTCATATTAACCAATGGATACATATCATCAAACCATTTTTGGTTTGTATTATTGATATCATTAATACCCATTGGTTTATACAAATATTTATATATTTTAGTTAATAGTTTACTTCTATTCTCTATATATAGTTTATCCAATGTTAAAGTATCTGGAGTTTCTGGTTCTGGCATCCCTGGCATACCTATAAATCCTTCATGATGTATAACTTTTATGAACAATAGAGATATTAATATTAAAATAAAAATTATATGTGTTTTCATTCTATTCATAGTCTATTTAATCTAGAATCCACAAATGAATACATCTCATGTATGTTATGCAATCCTATTTCCGTAAAATCTCTTATTATTTTTTCTTTTCCATCCCATATTATAAATTCACCAGATTCCGTAATCAATGTTCTTCCCTCCATGGAATCCTCTCCTGGAATAAATGTACTTTCTCCTTTTATCCATGTTCCATCTATGTATTCATACAATTGTGTATGCCAATTGTTACCCTTAGTACCTTTTACATTCCCTTTCACTATACCCAATACACTCTGCTCTTTGTTATTCCTGTCAAGTACCTTATCCATTATTTTTAACTCTGAAATATCTATAAATCCATTTATGGTTTTTACTTTTATATCCATTATCGATATATCTGAAATTGTTATTCCATCTTTCCATTTAACGTAGTTAGACGAATTATTTAACTTTTTAAGCATAAAATAACACCACATATATTGCCCTTTTGCATCATCTTCTGCAATTTCTTCCCAATCTCTAAATATAATTGTTCCTAAATCACTATACACTGGTATATCATGTGACGAAGTATTAAAACAATATATAATATCCGATTCCTTTTCACTAGGAACCGATCGCGGATCATCTTTTACAGCATTCCAAGATCCATTTGGATTTTTTACTAAATGTGATCCTGATACATATATGCCATTTATATTAAATAGTTTTATACCTTTTCCTGATATTTCCATAACTGCTGTAACGTGTCCACACCCTTTTAATGTATCCCCTACTTGTATGTCTTTTACATTTTTATTACCTTCTTCGCATTCAAATATGGTGCATTCTGAAAAACATATACCTCCTTGTGCATTTTCTGCATCTGCCATTGCACTTCCTCCCAATGATTCATTTACTGATTGTTTTATTAAAACGATTGCTGTAATAATTAAAGCTAATGTACCTAATATAAAAGGTAAAAAGGGGAAAAGAACGAAAAACAGAATAATAATAAATCCAACGATGATTAAACAAATAATAATGACTACTTTTATTATAAATTGGAATGAGTTAATCATGCCACGAAATAAACTGAGACCCATGTAAAGAAATGACATAACCATACCATTTAATCGTTGCATTGCCATTCGCAGATGTTGCACAATTCGACTTACTTCGAAAATAGACGACTTGTAATTTTCCATATATTGTTCCATTAAACTCATAAATGCATCAAATAGGGATTTTGCTGACAAACGTAATGAATTTACCATACCAGCAGAATTACCTGCTACTCCAACCTGCTGTTCAAATACCTTGTTCAAAGGCGCCATGGATGCTTCCGTAAAATTCGTAACGTATATTTTCATGCAAAAATCGAAATTATCCTTTGCAAATTCATCGGCTGTTCGAGTATCCCATTCTGGTTTAAAAAATGTACTTGCGGCCAAAATTGGAAAATCACACCTCCGTTTTGCCCAATTTTTCATTACTTTTGTCCGTTCAATCGATGTTATTGTTAAACCTAAAGCGATTAATAGAAAAAATGTTATTAACATTAATGGCCATTTTGAACCCATTCTCTTCTAACCTTATTCAAAAAATTTAATTATCTAATCGCTTAGAGTAATGTATTTCTGAATCCGGAGAACATAGCTCCATATAGTCTCTTATTACAAGTTCTTCTAGTTCTATTTGTGAATTTGGAACGGCAATGAATGATACCATTTCTTTAGTTCCTTTTATAGTTGGATAGGTATCTCCGATTCTTTTCCAGCAGTTTTTATCCCAGTACAAAGTAGAGGGTGTTAGAATCGTTCCGTTTACATTGCATGTTTCATGCACCACTCTTCGAACAAGGCCGACAATATCGGATCCTGTGACCATTATATCTCCAATTTTTATATCTTTCGCGAGTTTATTACCGTCCGTTGTTTTTACATAGGTATTCTCATCGATCGCGGGACAATATTCTTTGAAGTTGTATTCTTTATTTACAGTTGATGCATTGACTCGGCCTTCAATATAATTCATGGTATCTTTGTCAGCTTCGGCCGTTTCGTCGTAATCTAGAAATAGTAGATCGTCAATTGGAATTTTATTGTTGTGTGTGTTTAAACAATATAGCTCATTGTCCCAGTCGTCTATCTTTATTGCATCTGGATGATTTACCGCTTTAATGTTACGCCCGTTATAAACCATATAATGATTGGTGCTTACGATTGTGTTACCGATTTTAACCATTGCTTGACCTTTTGCGTAAAATCGGAATGTTGCGGTTACTTGTGATTGTGATTGTGATAATATGTCCCCTATTTTAATATCTTTAATCTGGACAATTCCTCTCGTTGTCATTATTTCAGTATTACCTGGAAAACAGAATGTATCTAAAAATCCAAATAAGGCTGTATTTGTAAATGATTGTAAACCTGTAATACCAGACATACCCATATACATTATCGAAAAGAGAACCGCATGCATACGCCCAATGAGAGTTTTAATTGTAATGGCACTTATTTGAAGTCGTAAAAAGAACAGTCCTAATCGTTCCTTAAATTCTTGAAATATTTGAGTTATACCGCCTGCAAGATCGGATATTGTAATTTTTAGAGAATTAATAGATCCGAAAATGGTGCCGAGTACGCCTGTGAAACTGGACATCATTCCAGCAGTTGAACTCATTTGTGGATCAGAATGTTTGCTGAAAATTTTACCCATGCAAAATTCAAAATTATCCTTTGAATCATAGCCAAACATACTGGCAAATGGCATGATGGATGGACTACATCGTTTTTCAGCCCAGTTCTTTTTTACATTTCGGACACTAGATACTGCACTTATGGCCGTATATATTAATACGAGGATGATTGTTAACATTATGAGAAAAAACATGGCGTTTGTTGGCATCCATAGATGTGTTTTTACAGGTTCTAATTTTACAGGTTCCATTCTATTTACCTACAAATAAGTATATTTATATTCTCATTTGTATGTTTTTTGCCGGTTACACTTTACTTTTTTCTTGTTCTTTTCTTCGATTTTCCACAGGTTTTACGTGTACATCTCTTTACATCTTTTCGCATCTTTTGTGAAATAAAATGATTCTTTCTTACTTTACGAGTTTTTCCGCCGCTTGTTGTTAGTTTTTTTTGTATAAGGTTAAGTGCATCAGTAATTGAATCTAATTTATAGTACAGTTGTTTAAATGTTTTAATTCTCTTATTATCCGATTTTAAGTCTACTAAATTTTTACTAATTTTATGAATTTTATTATTATTAATAAATTTCATAAGACCCTTCTTATAATATATATCCCTTATAATATCATTAACCGTTTCATATATGTCAGCGTCTCGCGTGTTAGATACTTCAGACTGGAGAATATTACTCTCCAGTGTACGTGTGTCATTTTCTGTTTTTTTAATAAATGTGAGTAGTTCTTCTATATATTCTATTGATTGTTTCTTTTTCTGTTCTTCCCATTCTTTATGTACTTTATTTTTATGTTCTTTCTTTTCTTCCAGTGCTTTCTTTTTATTTTCTTCCCGCTCTTTCTTTTCTCGCTCTTCTCGCTCTTTCTTTTTCTGTTCTTCCCGCGCTTCCTTTAATTTTTCGAGGTCATCTATTGAATTATCTGACGTATATCCCATTGCATTCAACTTATCAATAAATTGTTTCAAATAAAATAAAACATTAAATGCATCATCATATACTATTTCACTATTATTTGATTTTTGTTCAATAATCGTATTTATTTGAAAAAGAGTATTTTTAGCACTATTCAATATTCTATTTATTTTTAAAGGAGAATTTTTAGCACCAATCAATATAATTTTACTATTTATCAATTCTATAATGTAATCTAAATTTTTTTTTACAGAATTTATTTCACTCTGTACATCTTGTATATTTTTATGTGTTAAAAATAGTTTTGTTTTTTCAAACAATTGTTTATATGCACTGACCAGAATATTATAAATTTCTAAAATTACATTTTTTTCCTGAGCTTCCTGCAAGGTCTGCGCGCTCTGTGCTCTCTGTGCTCTCTTTTCTTTCAAACCTTCAAGTGTTTGTTTTGAAATCTTAACTTTGTTATTTATATTAGATTTTTGCTTTGCTAGATTTTGTAGATGTGCATTTTGTTTCTGTTCCTGATTAATCCGCGCTTTCTCTTCTCGCTCTTTCTCTTCTCGCTCTTCTCGCTCTTTCTTTTCTCGCTCTTCTTGCTCTTTCTTTTTCTGTTCTTCCCGCTCTTTCTTTTCTTGCGCTTCCCGCTCTTTCTTTTCTTGCGCTTCCCGCTCTTTCTTTTCTTGCGCTTCCCGCTCTTTCCTTTCCATCGCTTGCCTCACTTCCCACTCTTGCTTCTCTTTCTCTGCTGTATTTTTACGCAACTTCGCTGCATTCTCAGAACGCATACATTTACATTTTTTTCCGCAGTCACACTCAACACTCATTACTATTTACTTTGATTTTCTTCTGGATCGTCTTGATTTTTTTGATTTTTTTGATCGGGATGATTCATTCAAACTACGTTCCAAACTACGAGCGATACTATCTGATTTACGAGTTCTTCTTTTTCGATTGCGTGTTTGCTTCTTGCAATATGGGCAATGCATTATATTTTTGCCGTGCTTGCAGTGTTTTCTGCGCGTATGTTTTCTTTTACCGCCTGCAGATACAGGTATAGTAATCGCATCAAGTGCATTTTTAAGGGCTGTAAGAGGTGGATTATACTCTCCTGCTACTGCTGCTTTAATAGCTTCAACACCTGTAAGTGCAGTGTCTACTTCTTTATGATCGATTGTCAGTTGATCTAGTTTGGCATTCAGTGTAGTAACTAATGGACCGATAAGAGCAACAGCGGCAGTAGCATCTGTCAGTTCTGCAGGTGTTCCACCTGTTTTACCCGCTGCATCTATAGCAGCAGTCACAGCATCCTTAGCAGCAGTCAACGCTTTGGTAGCTTCATCATTCTTTGGCGCTGGTGCACTAGAAGGGGGTACCACTGGGTTTTGTGGCAAACCGGCTTGTTTTTCTTCTGTACATACATATGTAAAAGGACCTGACATTATACTATTCCCTTAGAAATTTTTTGATCCCGGGAAATAAAAAATTTACATCAAATTATCCTGTACCCAATTCCTATCTTTCGCAAGGATCACACTCGCATTTTTTGCGCTATTAGAAGACAATTTTGCAACTTCATTTAACTTTTTATAAAGAGCTAGTGGCGTATATACATTTGCCGCCTTTTTCAACGCCTTATGTCTAACTGCATCCGAGAGTCGATATTGATATCCATATTTAAGCAACTCACCTTTCTTCCTCGTCGTTCTTATAGCACGTTTTTTCACACATGACGCCGCCACATTTACTGCATTCGCTTTAGGCTTAACCATAAACAGTTTTCCCTTGCGCCGTACAGTAAATCCATCTGATTTTACGTTTTTACTAAATTTACGCGTGTACCCTTTTCTTAAAGTAAATCCTTCGGGACAATTCATTTCTATTTATTAATCTTCAAAATTTTCGTTTAACACAAATTGGTATTTTTTTAGACTATTCAAAATAAAATCTTCATACGGAATTCTGTCTGCCACATTCGTATTCTTTTTAAAACAATCCGTAACTGCATTTAATGCATCAATCACCTTTTCTTTTGATTTTGACGGAAACCCCTTTAAATTGTCACTATTGATGGTATTTATGCCATTCTGGGATTGAATCGACAAAATATATAACTTATTTAAACAATTTAAATAACGATCGATAAGATCCAAACTATGTGCGGAACGTGTGCCTAATTGCGGTGCAAGAATGATATTGGAATATAAACTGAATTTTACGGCTAGAATCGCATTTTTAAATACAGGATTTATATCTGCAAGAGGTGTGTCATTTTGTTCGGTATCACTCATTACTAGTTAATAATACTATTTCGCAACTAGACCGTACACAATCAATAATCCAGCCACGACAAATATAGAATGATGCATGCAAAACCCTTCTTTGATTGCTTGCTTTTTTGGAACATATTGCGGTTTCTTGCTATCATCTCGTGTATCTGCGACGCCTTGACACGCCATTTTCTGTATATTTTCATTATTTGCATTCATTTGCTGTCCTGTAATGTTAGATCCGGAACTAACAGAAAGTGGTGAAATAGAACAACCTTGAATCGACATTTCTCTAATTGAGAATATAAAAAGGTTTTAATATTATATATATAGGAAATGTCGAAGAGAGCAAGTGAATCAAATTCAAATAATCCAAATAAAGAGCCAAGAATGACAGATGCACAGCGAATGAGTGAAGCAGAAGCAAAACCTACTGAATTTAACCCGAATGAACGTGCTGCATATATTCGTAAATCATTGGAAGATATTACGAAATTTATGGCTGATAATCAAGAAGAGGCAGTTCGAGAAAAATTTCCTTTGTTTATTGAATTGTATCCAGAACTTTTTAAAAAAATAATCAAAGGCCAAGATCTAACACCGATTCAAAATATGCTTGCAATGCTTGATCACATGGGGGAAGGTAAACTTTCTCAACACCAAGCGTCTGTTATTGTTGGACAGAAGCTTGTTGATCGTTATGTAACTCCTAAATTAAATTCTTAATATTTTTATCGTCTACGTCTGGACTGTTTTTGGCGTCTTGACTGTCGGCGTCTTGATTGGCGACGTCGGCGTCTTGTTCGGTGTCTGCGACGACCGCCTATCATTTCTTTAGTTTCATTTACATCCATTTCTTGAGAAGCATCTTCAAGAGACTGCGTTGCGTTTTCAATTTTAGCTAATGCAGTAGAATTAAGCTGTCCATTATTAACAGCTTCATTCACATTGGCAACCTTTTCATTTAATTCTTGAACTACAGGTGGAACTACACTCATCTTTTTATACTCATTCGTTAGAAATTAATAGTCGGAACTTTGAATCGTACACACCACTCGTAGCTCGTTTTTTCATTATTTTTCAAACACTTTTTAATGATCTCATCATCATTCTCATCGATCATATAAAAAACTCTTTCAAGATACTCCGTTTGTGATTTGAAAGAATTTTGCCGTAGCGTATTTATTAAATCGTCATTATCTCTTTTTAGCAATGATTCCAACGGTTTATTTTCAAGAATACTGCACCATAATCGCATCACATCCAACACTTCGTCGGAGCATCCCGTAAACCCAATTCCTATAAAATATTGCTCGGGGTTGCACGGACGGCTTGTGGCCGGTTTGTATAATGTCCATTCATTAAAATGACACGACAAAAAGTATATCAAATCAATCGTAGCTTTATGGTAAAAATCGAACAATTTCAATATAAATACACCACCAACTTTTAACACTTCAAATCCAATTTTAGTAGATGCCACTAACAACGGGAAAATGAGCTGTTCTTGATTTTCATAGTCACATGAAAAGTCAAATCCACCATCGGCCGTAAAAATATTCACTTGGCTACAGTAATCAATGAAATACTGCTGATTTTCAGGTTTCATAATATTACCTGTATCATCTTCACCATATAGAATGCGGATGCATTTATTCTTTTTAAGGAATTGAGAAGCCCTCTTCCATCCAGGAACATTCGTTTGTTTTGACTTTAGAGTCATTGCGACACTTGATATGACTTTTTTATGTTTCTTATTGGCTTCGTCGAATAACGCCTCTATAAATCCACCAGGCCCTTCACATACATGGGCTGATCTGACATATTCCAGATTATCAAAAAAACGGATTAAATCTAGCATTTCAATCATTTTAAAGTAAGATCGCGATAGAGGTTTTAAACAATATATAGATTCTGGGAAATTGTCATATTTTTTCTGTGTATATATCAATTCATAAGGGTTTACTACTTTCTTGTAATATTCCCAATTCTTAGAAGGTGGTAATTTCATTTCATATTCATTGATTCTATTTCTATATGTATGCAATGTAATCTCCTCTTCGGATGGATAATGTGCAACGGATGTTGATTCGAGCTCATACTCAATCATCTCATTGCGTTTAAAAAATAGAAAAAATATGACAATTTCC
>Ga0247722_10000708_pt1 | contig 19596 bp, 24 predicted proteins | sample MSEWelMarce3H_FC_FD_189094 | JGI IMG/M metagenome (GOLD analysis project Ga0247722, IMG submission 189094) | Subsurface sediment microbial communities from gas well in West Virginia, United States - MSEEL Well Study Marcellus 3H_FC | ecosystem: Environmental > Terrestrial > Deep subsurface >... | reverse complement strand
ATCCAAAGGTAATTCTAGTTGGGAAATCAAAGGCGGATTATTTTCATATGTAATGTAAACCATAAATACATCTTCTGATATTCGAGAAACAGTAACGTTATATTCATCCGAAATACTATAATGTCCTATTATACCTTTTAGATTGACTACGTTTAAAAATTGTCTGTATGAATTGTCAATACGTTGAATTCGTTTGTCCATTTTTTAGGATAAATGAATATAGTAAATTTGTTTCAATTTAATCTTTTGTTATTATAATGAAAAAATCATACACAATTGTACCATGGTTAATTATTATTATTTTAGTGTGTTGTATTATAGGGTTACTATGGCCTCGAGCTGAAATCATTACGGTAACTGATTCTATATCTCCACGATTAGAACCAACTTGTGCCGATGTAAATGTTAAATTAGTGCATGATTCTACAGATACTCTTAGAAATCCGTATGCACCTCCATTGCGTTATAATGAACCTACTTATGCTCAACTAGGTTATTTATCAAGAGGACGTACAAAATATGTTTTGTTCGGTAAACATGCCCATTACGGAAGAGATAAATGGTATTATTACACCATTATTAACGATATTAAATTACCTATTGAAATTAACAAACGAAAATGTACAGTTTCCCCTGGGTGTGATTCTGTATCTACCAAAGATAAAGTAATCGTCGATGGCGAAGAATATACAGTCACTATGTACGAGACAGATTTATTATGTCCGTTATAATTATGAAAAGTATAAATTTGTTTAGTGCAAAACAAAAATTTTTAATTATGGTATTTATAAATTTAATAATACAGACTATCATTACACGCTACAGTATGATTCGATCTCCCAAACAAAAAAATAAATGGTATTCTATATTAACCTTTTTAGTCATGTTGGTACTTATTTTTGTCATGTGTTTACCCATACAAATGTGGATGAAATTTTTAGTGTTTTGTTTATTTTCAATAATAGAAGGATATACGTTAGCATCACTAAATATAAATGAAACTATTGTACAATTTTCCTTTTACGGAGCGTTAAGTATTTTTTGTAGTATGATTGGTATCAGTACTGTAATAACTATCTTAGGTGTTCAACTTGGTCCTCGTGTTGGGTTAGGTTTGTTTTCAGCATTGTTATTATTGTTGTTATTTCTTATTTTTAATATACTTGCTGGAGAAATAGCTAATAAATTATTGGCAACGGTAGGTATTCTTTTATTTTCGGTATATGTTATTTACGATACAAATAAAATTTTACAGAGAGATTATAAAGGTGATTTTATATCAGCATCGCTGGATTATTATTTAGATTTTCTTAACTTATTTATGGATATTTCTTGGTTGAATAAATAAAAAAAAATAAATTATTTAAATTTTGTAGACTACAAATTTACCCATCCATACAATCACCATACTCCATACTACCATAGGTACATTCCCACCATTAATAATAGTCCATCGTAAAATAACACAATGACTTGCCGTTGTTATAAAAGGTGCAATTATCATTCCATACCATGTTAATGGTACGCAATAATGAACATACAAATGACTAGCTGCAACATGCAACATATACCAAGAAATGTATAATCCTATTAGTTGTTTTGCAGTTGGATCCATAAGTTAATTATGTTGTACTATTATTCATTAATCAATTTTATTTCTACGATAGGGACATTATACAATCTCGCTATTTTTACAAAACCAGGTATAGTATTATACCAAGAAAATGAATAAATTTTGGTTGCTTTGGTCATCAAATATAAATCAAACAATGTATCTTCTATTCGATCATCGTGTGATGGATAACCAATGTTTCCAATTTTGGTATCAAATACGATACAATTCTGTTTTGTTTTTACATAGGATTTAAATTCATGTGTATCACTTAACACAATTGTAGTAGGAGATAAATAATTTTTGATTCTTTCATAGACAGTGTAGAGTAAATATGGATATTTAAACTTGGAAATAATAGGATCATTGATATGTACATGTAACACATTATACACTTGTATAGGTAAAATTCGCAATAGTAATCTAGGCGATGGCATAAGTATACTTTGAATAAATTCAATACATGGTTTGTTTAAATTAGTAGGTAAATAAGTAGTAGAAAAAAAATAAAGTATTTTGGATTCGCTTGATATTATGTAATAATCTAAATCATGTACAATTGGTATTTCATTATCTGAAATTAATTTCATGTGGGGATGTTGTAAAACAGGTAAAACTTTTGAAATAGAATGGTGTTGAGTATCTACGTATAATGTAAATGGAGTGATAACAGATAAATAATGTAAATAACATGTAGTTTGAATCAATTGAAATAAATCATCGCAAAGTTTAGAACGGTGAATGGAATTATTTCTCCAAACGTAAATGACTGTTTTCATTTATTTAACAGTATATTTTCTTCATATTCTCTATTTCAGGGTTATGTGTTTGCGGCAAAAACAACAATTGTATATCTTGTATGTTGCGGAACCGAATTGAATTTTTCTGACCTTGTTGTCCTCGGCCTACACGCCCAATCGCTTGAATTATCTTTTCAGGTGTAAGTTTCATACCGTTACCAATATACCCTTGACACAAGAGATAATTCGTTCCGTAAATATAATCTGAATCTGCAATAATCATAAACAAGTATTGCTGTGTTGCCAACTGTTTCATAATTTCCATATATTTACTGTTGGTGTGTTTTGCAAATACACCAATTCCCATGAGAAGCAATAATTTCCATTTGTTATCAATATCCAATGATAATATTTCTTTGGCTGTATCAGAATCAATATTCGATGAAAATGCAGTGTTTAATTTGTCTACATGTCCGTATTTAGTCAAATGAGCTTTTTTATTTGGAATATATTCATCAGGTAGAACCATTGGCAAAATGTGGTCATATAATTCTGATAATTTATTTTGTATAACACGCACTTCGGGTGACATTTGATTTTTCACCATTTTCTTTTCTTTATCTTCATCTTTACTGTTGGCATCTTCCAAATCCTTTTCCAGTTGTGTAATTTTTTCAGATATAACAGAGTTATGTCCAAGATTTTTTAGAATGGTAGTCAACACTTCTTCAGGAATAGACGATGTTTTAATACAATATTTCGCCACATTATCCACATCATCGGTAATGTAAATAGATGGTCCGTGCTCCAACGTATGAGCATCTTTCGTGCAAAATTCAATCGTAGCAGGTTGTACTAGCCTACGCTTTTGTTCTGCTTGGTACACAGTAGGCCAACTTTCGGGTGTAAACATCTTGAGAACATGAATGTAAAATCGTTTAATATTGTCAATCGTTACATCTGCTACTGTTTTGAAATAGCTGAAATCAGATGAATGTATTTTTATAAATTCTAGAATAGCATGTAAATCCACGTATTTCATGATAAGTCGTTTGGATTCCAAGAATGCAATACATTCTTGCAGGGATTGAAACGTAGGACAATGGTAATGCGGCATTTCAATCTGGTTGTCGGCATTCAATAGTTGCACGGTTTTGGTCGTATCATAACTAGATACATTGTAGATATGTGCTTCCGGAAAAGTATTTACAAAACTTTGAATTGTTGTTTTCATATCCATTGGCAATGTTGCTGATGAAAGTACAACCGTTGTAATTTCAGTGTTACTTTTCCAGTTTCTTTGGTACAATTCGTGCAATGGATGCGAATCATAATCAAGCGTAATCGTAGGTTCATCTAGCCAAACCATCATTCGATTACCTGCTTTGAATTGCAACATATATTCTTTGGCATGTACAAACGATTCTATATCGCAAATGAGCATTTCTACTTTTTGACCATCACTGTTGTCTACTTGTTTAATTTTACCGTTGCGTTTGTCGCGAACGCATTTCGTCACTGCATAATAGTGAAGTTTTACATCTTCTTTTGACTTTGCACCAAACGCAGTTGCAATCTTCTTTTTAACTGCAATAGCAGCACGAGCCAATGCAAGGGCAATATGTCTATGAGCACACATAAATATAACTGCATCGTAAAAGTTGCATGCACCAATGGGTGATAGTGTTTTTCCTTGGCCTGTTTGAGCCGTATAGAGAATCAGTTTTGGATGAGGATGTTTGCAAATTTCAAAGAGCTGTTTCTGGTGAGGATACAACTCAAGAGGTCTATATTTATAAATATACGGATTGTTTTCCAAAATAGATACTGAATCAAGTACTAATTCTTTGAGTGGAAATGTATATAGATCTAGCAGTTCACGAACCATTTGTTGTATATACATGTTTATATTGGGAAGTTTGTAGGAAAAGAGTACATGAAGAGTATAAAAGTGATGCGGATTAGAATGTAGTTGTTTGCAAATGTCCAACAGAATACATTCATAGAGAGTAGGTGGTATTTGTTCCGTACTGGTATTCAATCGTATCTGGTCTGCTTTTTTTAATTTGATTTGTTCTTTGGCAGGTAATTTAAATTTATGTATTAACTCTTTGATAGTCTTGGCAAAATACTTGTGGCACAAGAATAAATCCACCGCTTGACTTTGCGGAAGTTTTAAGTAATCCAACAATGTAATGACACTGTGTTCTATTTTATCAGGAGTATGTGCTGCTTTTCCCAAAAATTCGATGATACGCTGTTCTGCTGGAGGAAGAGGAACTTCGATAGAGCACCATTCTGATTTCGTGAGCTTAGATTGATCCATTTTGTACAGATAGTAAGATTAATAATTTATATTCAATTTTTTAAAAAAAATATTAGTATTAAATAAATTCATCAAATATAAGTCTCTTGATTTCCTTATTGCGTACCAGTGTTACTTTCTTTTCAAATGCATCCTCGTCCAAATCTTTGAACTTTTCTAATTCAGCATCGTATTTTTGTTTATCAAATCCCGGCAACTGTTCCAACAATAATCCAAACACTTGTTGTAACGGTTTCATCAATTGGTTCGTAATGTAATGTTTGTAATCAATACTACACTTTTGTTCTCGAATAAATTCAGGTGTTTCTACTTTGTTACCTTGTAATTGTTTCACTCCTTTTTCTTTAGCCACTTCAATAAAGGCAAATTTTACACGGTCTCCTGGTTTTGGTTTGTTACCCGGGTCCCTCTTACCAATACGGTCGGCCAACACTTTATGAGCAATTGATTGTGGGTTTTTGTAGCCTGATCGCAACGATTTGGTAATACACAATTTTTCCAACGATATTTGACCCTCGACCAATTTGGACATGGTCGTTTTCACAAATGATACCGCTTTACTGACATCTTGGTCTTTCATCAAAATGTCAATGACACCTCCGTATCCATCTTTTAAAAAGGGTGAATTGTCACGTCGTTTCAACACAATACCCATACTTTTGCGGTAACAATGTTCTGTATCATCTTCATAGTAATCACCAATGTATCGTTTCTTGGAAAAGAGTGCAAACGGTAAAATGGCTTTTTCAAACGCAAGTTTGTGGGGAGGTTTCAACATAGCTGTTACTAAATCACCTGCTTCTTTTCCCAATTCCATAGATATTCCAAGTGCATCTTTACCCAACAATTCTTTACCATCTTGTATCAACTTGAATCGGAAGAATACCGAATCTGTATCTCCATAAATATATTCCGAAGTTGCATTTACCTTACCATAAATAGTTTCACAATCACGGTTGTTGTATACATTTTCAACCACTGCTTTTGCGAATAAGAGCATATTTCGTCCACCTGCTGTACAAGAAGAAGCTACATATTTATTGTAAAACATACTAGTAGATGCACCACACTGACCATAGACTGAATTGGCAGCAACTTTAAATGCATTTTGACGTTTGTTCAAGATTTTTTTCATGAACGGGTCTGGCTCCGTTTCTATCAATTTTCGAGTGTCTTTGCGTGCCTTCAACAGTTTTTCCAGTACCGAAGGTATGATTGCTTTTTTGTCACCTGGAAATTGTGCAAACCGACACACTTGATACCCCGAAACTTGTTTTACTGCAGCTGCTTTTGGTGTTTTTCGAACATACCTGAACGTATCAGATTGTATATCTACATAAGTATATTCTGGTAAATTATCATAAATGTAAACGCCATTTTGTTTTATACCATATTCTTGTATCAAATTATGTTCCAAATCGTATACTTTTACACTTACCAAACTATCATGGGACATGTTGTCGGCACAAATAACCGATGGATACAGAGAATTGAAATCAGTTACAATAACAGGTGTTTCAAAGTAAAATCCACATTTAGGATCAAGTACAATTGCACCTTCATACCCTTCTTCATTATCTGATTTTTGTACTACAGGCATTAAAATACCTTGTTCTCGGCACTGTTTTGCTAGTAAACTAGCTAGTTTGATACCTTGGCCACGCATAACAATAAATTCAATCGGAACACTACAAATGTTCGCCATTTCACTTAATTCAGGCATCAAATCTATTTTTTGAAATAAATGATGCACTAGGTTGCAATCCTGAATACAGTAGCGTGCAATAATAGCACGGTCATCATCGGACCCTTTGGCCAACCGAAAGATTTCATGATGGTCTACGTCATCCTTTGCCAAGCACCATCGCACTTGTTTTTTCAAATTTGGATTAATGATTCCTTCTACTACGAAATAATCTTTGTATACACGCATGGCTTGAAACTTTTTACCATTTTTATAGTAATCGCTCGAATGGGACACTTCTTCAAACACTAAGTAATTCATAGGTTCCAATCCTTGCAAGTTTTTACTGTATACATAGGTTTCGTTCACATCTTCTTTGTGTTCTAATTTGGTTACCTTGTCACCAATAAAGTAAGCAGATACGTTATCTAATTTATAAGATTCTAGTTGATAATCACGTCGAAACATGGTGTATAAATCTATTTGTAATCGTCCCTGCATTTTAAAATAACTCAAATTGTATTCACCGCTTGCCAAAAAGATTGTAGATTCCTCAATCGACCATTCACCATTTTCATATTTTCCAGCAAGGTTTTGAGTGCGAGACAATTGTAAAAATTCATCAATACAATTGTTTTCTACAGCACGATGAAACATAAATTTACAATCGAACCCAAACGTATTGTATCCAATCAAAATATCAGGATTTTCGCGTTGAATCAAATCTGTCCAAGCAAGCAACACTTTTTCTTCCGTATCGTAACATTCAATTTCTGTATTCTCAATAGGAGAACAACCTCCAAGAACAATACAATGGTTCAAATAAGGTTTGTTGACACCGTAGTTGACAAAGGTAGAACCAATAAACGTTATTTTGTCACCTTCTAGTTTTGGAAACATATGGTTCAAACTTTTCTGTAATTCGTTAATTTTGGATTCTTTATCAAAGTCCAAATCACGCATCATATCCAATACGGTAGATTCTTGGTTATATTCACTGGTTGGTCCAGTGTGTGAGTTTTCATCATCAGAATCTTCTTGTACAATGGCATGCAATTGCACAGACTCGGTTGGAACATAGTTTTTCAAAGGTTGTTGAATCCACCTTTCAAATAATGTGAGAAGTTGCACCTCTGATAGTTGTTTTTTAGGATAAACAATGTCAATATATTCCATTTGTGCAAAACCAAATGCAGATTGTATACAGTTAAATAGTAAATCTTTTATATGGGTAGTATCTGAATGTTGACATTGTTCTACTATATTTTGAGCCAGTTTTTTATAATCTTTAACAGGAAGTGGAAAATCGCCATGACTACTACTTGCTTCAATATCAAAACTACATATTTTATAAGGTACAATCGTTTCTTTGGTCGGCAAGGGGTCAATATCTTTGGCCGATACAATAAATTCATAATCACATGTAGTCATGGGTTCTTCTGTTTCGGTGTAGTTGTTCAATTGGACCCATCCCGATGGGCTCAAATTTTTTATATGAAAATATCGCAGTAAAGGAGGTATGAACGATTCATACAATTGAATGTAATGATTTTTAAACAAATATCCTTTTTCTTTGAGTACCCATGCAAATCCTGGTTTTTTATTAAATTTAGAAGGTTTAGAAGAAGTGATTTCATGGTACCACAAATTTTTAACACGATGAAAACATGGTAACCCTTTGAATTTAAAACAGATAAATTTATGTTCACGTTGACCATCAAAACCATCCATTTTTTTACGATGAACTAATGCACAATCTACAATTCCATCGGCCATATATCCAATTGTGGTTTTCACATGAGTTAAAAAATCGTTTTTGTGTATTTTTGTATACCAATCGGGTACTCGACAATAAAAAGATGGTTTGAAATCAGGAATTTCAATTGAAAATGTTTTGCCTTCTTCATTTAAGCCAAACATGTGAATAATAAAGGCGTCATCTCGTGTGCTTGTTTGAAAATCAAGTAATTTAACTTGCATTGTATATACTATTCTTACAATGATTATTTTACATCAATTTTTAATATTATAATAATATATGGATTTGTTTGGTGTGTTACCGAAAGAAAATTGTTTGTTTTTTTATATAATGGCTGTTATTTCACTTTTATTGTTTGTGTTAACACTAATTGTCGGCATTTTTCATTCCAAAAATAAATTAAACGTTGTTTTAATGAGTTCTTTAGGTCCACTTATTACATATTATATGTACAGGTTATTTTATTCGATGTGCGAACAATCGTTGTAATGAATTTCTTGGAATACGATATGAGTAAAGAAATTAAAATCAATCCAGATTTATTCAAAATGTCAAAACCCAAAACGTTGAAAAAAAAAACTTTAACAGGTACAGAAATTAAAAAAGCATTATTAGAAACTATTCAAAGTAAAAACACAGACGACCCTATATTGAATGCAATTCAAGATTTGGAAACAATTAAGGACCCAAATGAAGAAAAAAAAGAAGAAGAAAAAGAAGTTGAATCCAAATCTTCAGAACATATGGAAGGTGATGTATTGGTGAAAACTGAAATTAAACAAGATATACCTTACGGTTGTTTAAAAAAAGGCAAAAAACCTACTTTTAAACAATGGAAATCTGTTCCGACAACTCAAACGACTACTAAATCAGTTAAAAAATTTACTTCTTTTGGTAAATCATCACAACGAAAAACAGTCCGTGTGTTGATTAAAAATATAAATACACAGGTAAAAATAGAAAAAGAAATAAAAACATTACAAACTCATTCTATGGAAACCATTCGCGACTATTTATTAAAACGCGGACTCTACAAAATAGGATCTACTGCACCAGATGATGTGTTACGTAAAATTTATGAAGAATCCTATACTACAGGAGATGTTGAAAATAAAAATTCAGAATTATTATTACATAATTATTTACAAACCAATTAATTTAGGAAAATTGATTTAATTATTTAAATAGTATTCATACATAGAATGGATACTACTATGAAATTTTGCCCTACTTGTGACAATTTATTTTATTTAACAATTGATGATGAAACAGTACAATATACATGTAAAAAATGTGGCACTATTGAAGATATTGATGAAGATTGTACCATATCCACTATATTTTGCAATCAGCAACGTCAAAATGTTCAAAATAGCGTAAATAAATATACTAAATTAGACCCTACTTTACCACGTATCAATTTTTTGAAATGTCCAAATACAAGTTGTGTAAACCACGAAGATATAGAGGACCGCGAAATTGTCTATGTACGTTATGATAATGTACAACTTAAATATATTTATATTTGTCCAAAGTGTGATACTGTTTGGGAATCTGGTATAAAAATTGATATAAAAAAATAATAACAGTACCTATATTATACAATGAGCGACGACGAAGATATAGACGATATTGTAGAGTCTCCTGCAACAAGTGAAGATGAAAATGAAGAAGAGGATGAAACTGAATTAAACAGTGAAGATGAAATCGAAGAAGAAGAAGATGAAACGGATGAACTTGCACCTACAAAAATAGATAAACCATGTGAACATTATTTCGAAGAGAATTTTAAGAAATTTGACACTAATTTAGATCATGATTTAATTAGCACATTACATCCACGTGAAAAGGCAATTAATTACGACCAAGTAAAATCATTATGTGATGTACAACGAAATAAAGATGGTATAATAGTCGACCCTCTTCATACAACTGTTCCTATTTTAACTAAATTTGAATATACACGTATTTTAGGACTTCGAGCTACACAGATTGAAAATGGTGCCCCTTTATTTATAGGAGTAAATGAATCTATTATTGATAGTTATGTGATTGCCCGTATGGAATTAGAAGCTAAAAAGTTACCGTTTATTATTCGTAGACCATTGCCTGGTGGTAAAATGGAATATTGGCGGTTACATGATTTGGAAAATTTAAATGTTTAATAAAATTCTTTAGGAACTTCAGTATAGGGAGTCATTGGTCCATTTAATTTTGCCATTTTCTCTAAAACCTGTATGTCATTTTTATAAATAATATTTCTTTTTAATCCTGTTGTAGATGTTTCAGGTAACCATGTTGGTTTTTTACCCATTATTTTATTTTGTAAACCGGGGTAATCAATGATATCAAACGGACGTACATCTATATCTAAATTCATCCATGGGTTAGTACATTTTTCTGGGGTGCTCCAATAATTTTGGCAATTAGAAAAATTGTTTTTCATTGTTTTTGGTGCACCACCCTTTCTTGATTTTCTTCTTGATTTTCTTGTTGATTTAAATTTCATAATTTATGGCTATATTTTTTTTATTTGTATAGGTGTATGGAACGTGTTGAACAACTGAATCAACGATTGACTGAACGAAACGCAACTTCTTCTATTCCTTCTTTTTATTTTTCTCCGAGACCTGTTCCTACTAAATATACAACTATGCCTATTCTAGACAACATTTGTTCATCTAATGTAAGTATTGTATCTCAAGAGCCGTATAGTACAACAACCGATTATTTACCAGGTGACTCGGCACCTTGGAGCGGATTTTCTGATAATGTGGATATAGAAACTAAATTACGTTATGAAAAAGAATATATACCTTCTAGTAAAAGTTCCATGTATGTAAAACCCAATATTCCTAGTACACATACTATACAGCCTTATCCAGAATTGTTTGCTTATGCAGTATCAAAGAACCAACCTTCTACTTTTAAAGATAAACACCTTTTTTACAACTCTACCAGTCAAAAAATCAATTATTAAATATATTTAGATAATTGAAATTAACCAATACCATGGAAGAGAAAAAAGAAATTAAAAAACGTGGACGAAAACCTAAAGGTGGTAAAATTATAGAAAACAAAATACCAATTGAAGAACCTATTTGTATTTCCCAAAATATTATTTTACATTTAAAATGTTCAATGCATGATATTGTATCCTCCAATATTCAATTGGGCATCGAACCTTATATACATTCTAATTGTCACGAAGAAATTATAGTTGAAGATGAAAATATACCTATTAGCCAAAAACTTAAAAATTTAGCCATGAAATTACATTCCAACGATATGAACATCACCAAAACCGATTGTTTTTGGTGCACCTATAGTTATGATACCCCTCCTGTTCATATTCCAAAATGTAAAATCAATGATACATATCATGTATATGGTTCTTTTTGTTGTCCAGAATGTGCATCTGCATATCTGTTTAAAGAACAATTAGATGATTCTACTGTTTTTGAACGATACCATTTACTCAATTATTTGTATGGATCTGTATACAACTACACTAAAAATTTTATTCCTGCTCCTCCTCCTCATTATCTGTTGAGTAAATTTGGTGGAACGTTAACTATTCAAGATTTTAGAGCTAGTTTACGATCAGACAAAGTGTTTATGGTAGTCAATAAACCTCTATGTGCTGTATATCCCGAATTGATACAATCCAACAATGAATTTATGATTACGTCGATCAAAAATACAAAACCAGAACAAAATTATAAATTGTGTAGGAAGAAAATAAATTGAAACTATATTTTCATTGTGTTATCTATATAAAATGAATATGGACGATTTGATAAAACACACTACCATATATTCTGAAGATGGTTCAGAATATATTCGAATTCTTACCATTCTATTTGAATATAAAAATTCCAAGTTATTCTATGGAGACACTGAACTAGATGCAACTGTACATTTAGAAAAAGGCACCTATGTTGAATTTCATGATATAGGTCAATTACGTGAAACAATTGGTATAGTTTCATTCTACCAATTAAACCATCTTTACCAGTTTGACCCATCCATTCGTATTTCTCTCACATCTACTCTTCTGTATACTAAAAAAATATTAGAGGATATACATATATTCACGGACGCAATGTTAGAAGTGTATGATTCCACTATCATTGAAAAATCAGATAATGAAATTCATTTTCGGTTAGCTAACAATTGTTGGATTACACTTCATTTTATAGAATTAGATGATGATTATTTGATTGAAATCATACACAATCAAACAACTTTATATAAACACGAATTCAAAACATTTACAGCCGATTATTGTCAATTATTTAAAATATAATGTTAACATATGAGCAAAAGTACAAAAATGAATCCTGGTGGTGGAATAATATCTAACCATACTGCTACCAAAAACATTATGTTTATTCAAGGTTCAGGTGTAGGAGCTGTTACAAAATCAAATCGGCATGTACTTCGTAGACAAGTTTCAACCAGTTGTGCAAAAAAACCATGTAAATTATTATTAAATTAATTCATTCAACTTTTTTTACGTTGTAAAAAAAATTGAAACGATTTTTATATTTTAGTAAATGTACAAAGGAGCCAAAACATCGAGCCAACAACTGTAAAATGACAACAACTGTGATTGTACGCGTAAGACGTCAAGGAATTAAACACAATTGGGTAAAAAATGAAAATGGATTGTTCATGTGTCCGTATCCAAATTGCATTCATCCACCCGGAAAACGGAGTACCATGTCTGAACATGTTACGCAAAAACACGCGGAAGAAGCTGGTCGTCAAGTATTGCCGTTTCAATGCGATCATTGCGGCAAAAATTATCAAGCAAAGACGCATTTAAATAATCACATTCGAGATCAGCACGAAATCGTTCGTGTTCATTGTCCTCATCCTAAATGTAATTATTCCGCCAAAAACAAGTATGCGTTGTATACTCACTACAGTGCCAAACACTTGTCGAACCGAACCAAAACAACGGCTTCAGGAGAAGAAGAATGTATTGGTTGCCAAAAAATCATGAGCAAGCAGGCTTCCAAGTACCACGTAGCTACGTGTTATGTAGAGTCACCATTTTACAATGGCTGTTTCTAAATTTGGAATATACGAATAACTTCTCTACACGGTGCGTATTTATATTTGGATCTTTAAAACGTGTTTTTGTACTTTGACAGGCACTTCGATACCGGTTCAGATTCCAGATTTCTACAAAATCATCAGGTGCACTTAATTCTGAAATAACTACAAAATTGTGTTCACTCCATTTACGCATTGTTTCCCAAAAAGCATCACTATCAAATTTATCATAATGTTTAATCCCTCTTCTGTAGTGTATAGGAAATTTCGTTTGGCGATAAGGAGGATCACAATAAATAAATGAATGGACCGGATTCATATCTTGGTACATTTGATTGGTAAACATCACTTTTTTTATTTGCGGACTTATACGTGTTAAACTATTTTTCATCTCTTTACAGAAATCCTCTTTTTTTTCATTCACATATTTGTGTGCAAATGCCCCAAAATATCTTCCTCCAAAACTAAGGCCAAACCCTATAAACGATTTTAATGCAGAAGGAGATGGAATTTGTTTAGCATTATTATATTCTTCTTCTGATACATTTTCAGGATATTCGAGCGTTCCATCCCGAACTTCCTTCCACATTTGTATCAAATCTGGATGATAATCGTTGCCAATAACAGGTACGGGTAAATCTGTCATATTTTTCAAAACTCCAAGGGATCCACAAAAAGGTTCTATGTAATGGGTTAAACCATTTGTTTGCTCCCATAATTCTTTCAATACAATAGCAATATGTTTTCCCAATCGTTGTTTCCCTCCCAAATATTTCATATAAGGTAATGAAACATAAAAAAAGAAGGTATTTTACCTATTCTACTAAACATTATGATTAACAGAATTAAAGTAACCCCAATCTGTTACTTATGGGCATTCCGAGTTATTTTTTTCAATTGATGAAACGCCACAAACAAGTAGTTTCATCTTTGAATCTATCTGAAAAAGTAGACAATTTATATTTAGACAGTAATTCCATTATTTATGATGTTGTTTATTCTATTACAGAGCCATTGTCTAAACATGAATTTGAAAATGAAATCATTTCACGTGTATGTTTGAAACTTATTTCTTATTTGCAACGGCTTCAACCTTCACGAGTATTTATTGCATTTGACGGTGTTCCTCCTAAAGCTAAGATGAAACAACAGAGAGAACGCAGGTACAAAGGATGGTTGACTAGTCAATGGTTGAACGAAAAAAAACCATGGGATACCGTTCAAATTACACCAGGTACTGCTTTTATGAAACGGTTAGACCAAGAATTAGTCACCTTTTTTGAACCTTACCGTTCCCAGTATGAAGAATTTCATTTATCTACTAGCAGTGAATTTGGTGAAGGAGAACACAAATTGTTTTCTTTTATTCGCGACCATCCTGATAAACATCTACATCAACATACAATGATTTATGGTTTAGATTCAGATTTAATTATTCTTTCGTTGAACCATTTGTATACATGTCAACGCATTACTTTGTTGCGTGAGGCACCCGCTTTCAACATTAAAGAAAAAGATAAAGAAAAAGAAAAAGAATTACATACACTAAATATTAATCAATTATCTGATTGTATTACCGACATTATGGGTAAAGACAAGTTGCACGATTACATATTCATGACATTATTGTTGGGCAACGATTTCATGCCGCATTTTCCAGCTTTGAATTTGAGAACAACTGGAATGGATACGTTATTGAACACCTATGTAGAATGCATGCTAGATAAACCAATGATGTTATTAGGTACCATACAATGGGATAATGTACGTCATTTTATAACAGTATTGAGTATAAAAGAACACGGATTATTTATAAAAGAACAAAGTTCTAGAAATAATCGGAACATAGACAATACTACACTGGAAAAACGAGTTAACAATATGCCTATGTTGAAACGCGAAAAAGAATACATCATTTGTCCTACCAAACCAGAATGGCAATCACGGTATTATGCACAATTATTACCAGATGCAAATGTGGAAGAAGTGTGTAACAATTATGTGCAAATGTTAGAATGGAACATTCGTTATTACACTACAGGGTGTTCCAATTGGTCACTGTATTATCATTATGCTTACCCGCCTTTGTTGGAAGATTTGGCCAAACACATTCCTACTTCACAAACACTTGAACAAGATAAAACTATAGTTACAACAGATGAATTGTTGGCATTTGTCTTGCCACCTGCATTAATGTATTATTTAGACAAGCCAACATTTACAGAAAAAGAAAAAGAAAAAGAAAAAGAGAAAACAAAAGTAAAAGAACCAACATTAGTATGGTCTTATTGTACCTATTTATGGGAAGCTCACGTACAATATTAATATTTTCTTTTTGTTTTTTTAAGTTTTTGTTTACGGTTTTGTTTACTTTGTTTATATCGTTTTTTTCCTCCTCTTGTTCCTAAAACTGTATTTGCCCATGTTACAATATGGTCAGTATCAATTACATAATTAATACTATCTGTTTGTCTACATGTTTGCGGTGTACATATTCCAATTCTTGATGCCCATTCAGTCAAATTATTTGCATTCCATTCTAGATTACCCACAAGAAGATTACAATGAACTACAACTGTTGCAAGAAATAAAGCACCATCCCCTTTATCCGATGCCTCTTCATGTTCAAATGCAGCTCTATGCAGTTGTTGATTCATCGGGTTTTCTCTAACATAATGACCACGTGAAAATGAAGAGATGGTACATTTATTATTTTTGATATATAATTCTAAATTAATATCTTTGTATTTTAATTCAACATTATGCAATCTTCCATCTCTAAATAATTGTTCAGGTATATGTTGTTCAACATAACGTTGCATATCACGTCTACTCTGCGACCTTGGTTCTACCGCTGCCATACACTATACTAATATTTTAAATTATTGGTATAGTGTATGGATTTACCAAAATTAAAAAAATATGTTTCCGTTTTTTTAAAAAAATATAAACCATCCAACCATGAACCTGTGAACCGAGAATTGTTTTCAAAAATGGAAAATATAATTCATTCTATGATTATAGAAAACAATATGGAAGATCCAAAATATTGGGCACCTTCCGGAATACGTATTGAATCCAACGATTACTATCAATGCGAAAAACAATTGACCATGACCAAAATAGGAAAAGGTGCATTTGGAACTGTCTATAAAGTTCCCGTGAAACCTTGCATGAAAAATATTCCATCGGGAGTTAAAGTTGTTGCCGTGAAAATGGAAAAGATGGATAATTCCAAATTTTATAAACCCCGTAAGTTAAAAACAATAGTAGATATTACAAAAAAAGCACATGAAATTGGTATTGGTCCTGCGTTGTACGACGTCTTTATTTTAAAAGGACCTAACTTTTTTAGTTTGATCAAAGTATATGAACATATAGAAGGTAGAGAATGGGGAAATTTTACATCCAAGAAAGAATTGAACCATGCAGTTGTGCAATTAAAACAATATATTCATACTATGAATAAAGCAGGAATTATTCATCATGATTTACATGAAGGAAATGTAATGATATCTAAAGACAAATTATATATCGTTGATTTTGATCGAGCTAATTTTTATGAAACAGAAGAAGAAGAAAATATTTTTATGTTTGAACAAAACGAATATGATGATTTTTCAGTAGAACAAATACGGTTAAAAACTATCTTTGTATTCAACATGCTTGTCAAAAAAAAGATAATTAAAACGGGGACACGAAGTACACGAAAGAATCGTTAAATTCCTAAAAATTCATCAATGAATTCAAGTAAATGATGTGAAATATCTCTGGATGTTTGGGTCTTATAGGCTGGTACATTAATATAGGTAACATTGGGAGCTAACATGAGAGGATGTTTTTGATCGTCCAAAAATAATACTTTGGAATTGGGAGGGTATTGCGTACAACTCCAAAAATCATTTAAACATTTGGATTCTTCTTTACGTTTTGGTTCATATTTTTTTGCGTAAACTACTTTATCAAATAGTTCATATCCTATTTTTTCGTGTAAATAGAGTTTGATAAACTGGATCCATGTAGGATGACCCTGATTGTTTGTAAACATGGCTACTTTGCAATTCTTAGTTTTATGTCTACGAATGTATTGTAACACAGATAAAATATTTGGTTGTAAAAATTTAGGGTTTGAATCTAATAAATACCTGAACAAAGGATAGGTTAATCTTGTATTTTTAACTGCTTTATTACAAAATTGTGAAAATTCAAAAAATGCACCTAATGTTTCATCCACGTCGAACACAATAATGTTCATGATTTATATACTGTGTAAAGTTAAAAAATGTTTCAACATTATTTTTTTTAACAACTAACTATATGAAAACAAGAAAACTTCGTTTGAGAGGTAGTGGATGGCCGTTTTCCAAAAAAACAGTTGAACCAACACAACAAGAAACAGGACAATTATCAAATGAAGAAAGAGGTAAATTAGCAAACGTCAAAAAAGAACTGGAAATATTATTAACAAAAAATACAAAATCTATTATAATATCATCTACATTATATAATTCACAACAATCAAACCTAACAGAAACAATAAACATAATTGATGAATCATCTACAATTGATGATTTTAATGTAGTAAAAAATAATTTAAAAAGATTTATATTTAACAATATTTGTGATTTTATGTGGAGAAAACAAAGTTATATGTATAAAACATCAGAACAAAGTCTTCAACAAAACAAAATAAAAGAATTGTTACAATCTTTATTTTCAATGAAATGTAATACTCCAAGAGATTGTGCAGAAATTATTTTTCAACAAATAATGAATGTTATACCTAATTTATCAAGCAATACAAGAGATTCCATTTATACTGTTTTAAAACAAAACGGGCTTGAGACATCCGAAAATAACATATATGATTGGCTTGATACTAAGTGTGAGTACCAAAAATCTAATGTATTTGCTCAACTTTTTCCAAATTTTGGAAGTTCGTTTGATAAAGAGCCTGATAAATCAAAAGTGGATGGAATTATACAATTTAGTAAAGAGTGTTATCGTAGAATACATGGAACACAATGTCAAGGTGGAGGAAAAAGAAAAAGAAAAACAAAAAGAAAAACAAAGACAAAGACACTGAAAAGAAAATATTAATTCTCCATTTTGAATTCCAATTTAGGGATACATATGTGTTTGGTAATAGAACTTGTATATACTTCTTTGTCAACATTTAATTTACTTACTAATTGCGTGTACGTATCAGTTTCAACCTCATTTTCAAACCATGTAGGATGGTTGTGCTGCCATTGTTTCAAATAAGCTTGTTGTAACGTAGTGGCTGTATCCGTTATGGTATCGCACACTTTAATTAAATTATGTTCCCATACGTTTTGATTTTTGATACATATTTTTTTACGTTTCACATCTAAACAATGTATGGGTCGTTTATAAATACCAATATTATACAACTCATCACAAATAAGTTGTGCAATATCATCTATATTTTGCGTATCATGAATGTTTAAGGTGTTGATGAAATCACTCCAATTCAGAGCATCTTTACACGTATCATTCAGAAAAATGTTCAAATTAAACCGCTGGTTGGTGATATTGCCTATTTTAGGAATTAAATCATTGATTTGTTGTTGTTGCGTATCAATTTGCTCTTGCTGTTTCAAGATGATTTTTTTTAAATCGGTTGTATCTTTATCTTGAATTAAATCATTCTTAAGATGTTTTTTAGTCGTAATATGGCGGGTCCAATCTCCTTTCTTTTTTCCTGTAAAATTACATTTAGCACATACAAACATAATTATACATAGATTATTCTAAATCGTTTAACTTTTTTTATAATTACAATATATGTCTAAATCACCTTCTGGATGTACAACTGTTCCTTACCAACTATGCAGAAAAAAATCGAATACAGAATGCAGATGGGTCTACGGTTCTATCCGAAAAAATAAAACAAAGGTTAAAAAGTATCATTGTAGAACGCGTAAAAACCGAACACGTTCTAAAAAATAATATTCTTGTATACTATGGCATTTAGTTTAGGAAATTTATTTAATACTAAAAAATCTTCTCCTAAGAAAACAAAAAGAGAGTCATCTGCATGTACGAAAGTTGCTTACAAAGAATGCAGAAAAAAGACGAATCAAGATTGTGAATGGGTTTATGGCTCAATCAATGGAGAAAAAACAAAAGTACGAAAGCGTCACTGCAGAACACGTAGAAATACAAAACGGACATAATTTATTCATAGTATAAAATAATTATCTATACTATGAATATCAATTTTGATTCTTCCGATAATTTAGAACTGGCAGAACACAAATCAGATGTTTCTTCTACTGAATCGCAAAATGGATGGTCAGATGATATTGAAGCGTTACTAAAGGACATGGAATACAACTCTGGTATTTTATCGCAAATCCATAAAACAAATTATCTTGAAACAGCAAG
>Ga0247722_10000707_pt1 | contig 19613 bp, 23 predicted proteins | sample MSEWelMarce3H_FC_FD_189094 | JGI IMG/M metagenome (GOLD analysis project Ga0247722, IMG submission 189094) | Subsurface sediment microbial communities from gas well in West Virginia, United States - MSEEL Well Study Marcellus 3H_FC | ecosystem: Environmental > Terrestrial > Deep subsurface >... | reverse complement strand
CTCTAGATAAGGTTATGGAAGTTTATAATAAATATTATGATTTTGATAAGTTTTATTTGTCAAGTGATAAAGATGAATTTAGTAAATAAGTATGAATTTAGAATCCCTTTTTAGAAAATATAAAATCACAGTTGATCCAAAATTTGTATTGGATAAGTGGAGTGAATCACATAGACATTACCACAATATTAACCATTTAAATGATTTGATATCTCAGATAAATGAAGACTATGCTGATGGTATATTGAATGAGAATGAAAGGGAAAAATTAACTTTGACAGCTTTATTCCATGATTTGGTTTATGAACCAAATAGAAATGATAATGAAGAAAAATCTGCTGAGATTTTTTATAGATTTTGTTCAGAACAACATAATGTTGATTTAGTTGAGGTTAGACAAATGATTTTAGACACTAAAAATCATATTCCTTGTACACCCTTATCACAGAAGTTCATTGATTATGATATGAATATCTGTGAGAGAAACTTTAATGAGCTTTTAGAGTGGGAAGAGGGTATTAGAGAAGAATATTCTATGTTTTCCAATGAAGAATATAAATCTGGTAGGATTAAGTTTTTAGAGTCTATTATAGATAAATACCCAAGTAATATGGATAATATTTTAGATTTGATGAATTGGGTAAAATCTAATTATTAAGGATATCAAATAGATATATTGTGCCATTTAATATATAAATAAATTTTATGTTATAAATGGCATTAAACAAAATTACTGCTTTCAAATCTCAAGTTAGGGCTAATTCAACTTCAGAGACACCTGTTATAAAGTCTACAAAGATATCAGATAATCAAGTAGTAAGAATTGCCAATATACCATTAGCAGAGGAAAATGTTACTGTTAGGAAAACTACTAGTAGTAATAAATTTTTTGCGTCTAAGTTATTAAATTATGTTGAATCAGTAAACATATCAGGATTTCCAAAAACTGTTTTTTATTCAGAATTAGCTACAAATTTCAATATAGGTGATAGAGTTTACATTCTAAACGGGTTCTATGATTCCGCTGATTTCATAGCACAAGATAAATATACAAAGTATACTGATGGATATAGAGTCTTAGGTGTTGATGGTTGTAGAATAATCTTAGATTTAGATTATACTGGCCAATTACCTTATACAGATTTCAACATTGAGGATTTAATATTTGTCCATCACATAAAAAACCAAGCACAATTTGATTATGTAAATTCAATTAGAATTGGCATTTCTCAAGATGGTTTTAATGGAATTTATTCTGCTTTTCTTGGAAGTGTTCCCTCAAAGGGAGCTGTTGGTATATATGGTAGGAATATAATTTTTGTCAGTGAGGCATTTTTAGGATCAAATGATGTATTGAATTTATCTAGTGGAATAGATGCACCATTCTCAAATCCTGGATTTTATACAAAAACTACAGATAACCTCTGGTTGCCAGTAAATAATGGATTCGATCAAGGATCTTTTTTTGATGGAAATATAAGTACAAATCCAAATAATAATTTTGTATCAGATAGAATAGTAATAATTGGAGAAGATTTTAAGTATGGGGGTAAGACATATAGAGAGAGACTTGTATATAAGTTTGACAGGACAATAGGTGAACTTGGTGAATGGGTTTTTGATAAGGAATATAAACAGCCAGTAATATCAAAACTCAATTTCAGATACGGAAAATTTAGTGGTACACACAATGATGGTGTTTTTGGATCTTATGATCGTGTCCCAACTTGGAATAATGCAACTTGGAATTCAGGTTTCTTTGTAAACTCAACTTGGAATTCAGGTTCTATGAATACTAAATCCACAAATGAAAAAAGTTATTCTGCAAAATTAAATATTTCTGGTGGTATTACTACTGCTATACAAAATGTTGATTTCTCAAATAATAGAGGCTTTGGATTTAATTATGTAATAGATTCTGAAATAAAAGAGTCAATAATAGATAAGGGTAATTTTGAAAACTCAAATATTGGATTGACTTTAAGCTTGAATATAATTGATAATTATTACAATGGTTCTTCCACATATTCAGTAACAAGTAATTTTGTTAGTTATAATTTTTGTGATATATACACAACTTTTGTTGGAAATGGCCTTATTGTTGATAGTATTGTTGAAAATTCACAAATTTTCAAGTCTAAATCAGTAAATAATCAGATAATAGATAGTGTTGTAGATTCTACTCAATATAATTCAGATGGTGGAGTTAGTATAATTGCTGCTGATATGTGGAGTTATGATTATGATTCTGGAAACGTAACTGATTTCAAAACCATAAGGGGTACTCTAAAACTCTATATCTCTGATAAGGATTTTCTAAGATTGGAGAAAGGTGATAGTTTTTACTTAGAGAAAATAAACAAAGAGTACTATGTTAATAACCTAAGTACAAATGAAAAAATTCAATTACCAATAGAAACTAGATATATTTTAGATTACTACACTGATTATGAATTATATGAAAGTGGTGGTATTTCCTCAAAAGTTTCAGTTTCTTTGAAGCCAAAAACAAATAACTATGACAAATATTATGTAGAGAGTGATCCAACTGAAGTAATCAGCAATTACTATGAGCCAGAGACTAAAAATTTCCAAAACAGGACAGGTGTTGGTGATGGGTTTGAAGCTCTTTATTATAACTATTGGATATTGCAAAGTGATTACTATGGAGAATGGATTCAAGATCGTAAAGAAGGGTTTGTTTTATATAATGGGTCTTTATATAGTTGGACTGGTAATGTTGAAGACAATGAGGAACCAGGAACTAATTTGGATCCTGATACTCAAGCTTGGAAATTTGAAAAATCATCAGTACCTGAATGGGATAGACTAACACCTAACTCCACAGGTGATTATGTTTTTGCTAAAACATCTACTGGTGTTACTTATTCTTTATTTTATTGTAGTACCTCAACAAATGATGGGGTTGGTTCGGTGAATGGAAATAGTGTAAAAATATCAACAATAACTCAAATTACATACAATAAGAAACAGACAATATCAAATAATGATATTAAATACTCTTCTATAGATATTGAAAGTGATTCTTTTGGTTGGTATTTTGATCCTAATAGAGTTAAAACTTACACATTTGATGTTATAAATAAAAATTCTGGAATTTCAAAAATACCTATTGAGTATATTGAAAGGTCTTTTGTAAACACTTATTTAAAAGCATCTGATTTTAGAAGTGGTCTTCTTAAAAATTCTACTTGGTTAAGTGGACATAATGTTAATTATTATGGAAATATAATTAAGAAAAATTCTAATGATTCTGATAAATTACAAATATCTTATGAGTCGCCAAGTAGGTTAAGAGTCACACTGAGGAATTTCCCCTACAATTACTACCAGACCATTAAGGGATTTGATATAAAGAATGGTGACTCAGTTTGGTTAAATGGTATATCTTATACTGGAACATCATCAGAGGTCTCTTTAAGTGGTAGATATACTGTTGTTGAGGAACCAAATAGAGTTGCTAATTCTGAGGGTTTGGATATTGTTATAACTCCAAAATTCACAACTGCTAGTTTCTCAAGTACTTCTCTTACATATTCTGTCAGAGGAGCTGAGGGTAACACTTATACTAGTTTGAGTAAATTTTCTATAGAAGGTTCAACTATAAACTATGGATTTTTCAGAAGAACTCAAATGAAAGATACAGTCATTTCGAATGATCAGTTTGATAACAATGATTCCACATTTAATCTATCTAATGTTAACCTTCTAAGATTAATTAACATTCTTTTCAAGAGTAATAACATAACAATAAATGATGGTGTTATTTATAGATCACACATAATTGATAGTAATTTTAATTTAGGGATTGTCCACAATTCTGTTTGGAATGGGGCAACATTTAGTAATGGTATATTCTCAGCTGGAAGCTGGCAGAATGGTAATTTTATTAGTGGTAAGTTTATAGATTCCAACGGCATATTATCAAATACTGATCATCACAACGATAAGAAAATTTACAAAAACTGGTCAGGTGGTACTTTCCAAACAGGTGAGTTTGTAAATTCTGTTTGGTTAGATGGTACTTTCAATAATGGTAAATTTTATAACTCTGACTTTTATGGTGGTGTTTGGAATAATGGTATATTGGGTAGTAAAAATATAGGTATATCTGATACTACTTTTGGATACTATGCTAAATTAGATGGTGTTGGTACTAGTCAATCTATATGGAACTATGGTGTTGTTGAAAACGCTATTATGGGTGGAGATGGTATTGTCTATTGGTATGATGGTAAATTCAACTCTGGTGAATTCACAAGTAATGGAACTACTTCAGAAAATGAATCAATATGGTATAATGGTGAGTTCAATGGTAGTAAAATAACAAAGCTAGCTAGGTGGAAGAATGGGATTTTCAATTCTGGAAAGTTCTGGTCTTACTATGGCTGGGAAAATGTTGGACCAACAATATCATCTGACAATCCAAGTGATTATTCTTGGGAAAATGGTAAATTCAACTCTGGTGAATTTGGATATAAAGGTCTAACTTCAAATTCTGTTTGGTATGGTGGTCAGTTTTATGGTGGTGACTTTCTTGGTAGATTCTGGAAGAATGGATATTTTCTATCAGGAAATTTCTTTGGTTCAGGTTTAACATCTGGTATAAATTCTGCTAGCTCATCACTTGATGAATATAATTTTGCAGATTCTTTTACTAGTTCCTATTATGGTATTTGGAATAATGGATTTGTGGTTGAAAATATTAAAGAGGTTTCGGGACAAGAGGGGTTATTAGTAAATCAGAAAAGGGCTGTTCAAATAGGGTCTTCTCCAAAAGACAAAACAAATTTAAATAATATTCTTTGGTTGGGTGGAACCTTTAGTCATAATAATGCTGTTATAAATGACTCACTTTGGTTATCAGGTTCTTTTGTCAAAGGTGAATTCAGTGGTGGTGTCTTTAACCCTTATGTGGATAGAAACTTCACTGGTAGTTTTTCTAATTCATCATTTGGTACAACAAGCTATTGGAATAATGGGGAATTTTTAACTGGATCATTCTGGTCTTCAGATTGGAAAAGAGGAACTTTTAAAAATGGATATATCTCAGGTGCTAGATGGTATGATGGTGTTTTTGAATATGGAACAGCTGAAAATGTTTACTGGTTAAATGGTACTTGGAGAAATGGTAATTGGAATGGTTCTCCTTATGATTACACATATATAACAATGACAGAATCCAATGATAGTACAAGATTTGATGGTATTATAAATGGTGCTACTATAAGTGTAAATTATATGTCATCTGGTAGAGAGAAGGATGTTATTTTTAAAGTTGCATCTTATAATGATACTAATACATCAACTACGAATTCAAACATTCATCTTCTTAATATTTTCAGTGTATCAAATACTACAACAGTTTTCACTGATTCAATAAATAATACCAATGGTTGGACTTGGTCATCATCAGATACTTATACAGGTACTATAGTGGTTGGTAGTGGTAAAACAAAACAAACTACATTCCCAACACTATCTAGGTCATATTGGGCTCCAAATAGTGGTTTTAATATAGTCACATCGAAAAGACTAGGATATTTAAAAACAAGCACAGGAACTGTTAGTGCTTACATGCCTATTACTTCAAGATCGGCCGATAAAAACATAGTGACTATTGGTGGTACAAATTCATCTTTTACGGATCTTGGATATGAGGGATACAATATCTACAAATCTACTGATACACCACCAAGTTCTAAACTTTTTGCCTACAGTGGTGGTACAACTAGTACATTTACAGCTTCATCTGTTAGTTACACCATTAAGTTAACTGTTGCTGTTGAGTTGGTTAAAACTGTTGAGGTTGAGTGTTTTGTTGGTGGATTATCATCATCTATTTTTAAATTGGATAGTGATTTTTATAACTACACAAAGTTAGAACCTTATACCACAAGGGAAGTTTCAATTCTAAGAGAAACTGAATATCAAGATTATCACGCTAAGGTTTATACAATAAACTTAACTTATAACACATCAGCTACATCATTGTCAGAAACTGATGGTAAAAAGTTTGCGATTAGAAAGAATTCTAATGGAATCTTGAGGATTCTGAAATCTGAAGTTTATAGAAGAAATATCACATACCATCCAGATTTGAATAATTCTTTGTATACTGGTATAAATTTACTAACTAAAGATATTTTATTCCCAGCTACATCTAGTATTTCCTTAACCACAGTATCCACAAATGGATATGAAATAGGTACAAATTTCGGAAATGGTGTCTTCAAGTCGGGAATCTGGGAAAATGGAGTTTGGAATAATGGGTATAGATCGAATGAATGGTTTGGTGAGTCAGATTATATTTTAGCATCTGATATTGTTTATAAGGAAACATACAAAATTTCTAAGAATACTTGGAAAATCACTTTACAATGTTATAACTCATTTAGAGACAAAAATGATGTTTTAATAATTGATAAAAGGTATAGAATTTCGATTGGTAATATTGTTAATATTGATGTTAATGGTAAGAGAACTTTCTTAAGAGATCCGTTAAAAATTACAAATATTGATGATACTAATAGAAGAATTTCTTTTGAATATGTTTCAAATTTTGAAATAAGAGAAATTAAAAAGGATTCAGATATTCACTTAATTTACATAACTCAAAATATATGGCAAAATGGTGTTTTCTTAAATGGATACTTTAGTGGTGTTTGGAGTAATGGTGTGTTCAAGGGATACCCAAGAACAACAGAAATGGTCGATTCTCACTGGGTTACTGGATATTTTGAGGGTGGTCACTTTAAATCAACCACACTTTTAGAAAATAGAAATGAGGGCTTACCAGAATATAATACTGGATTGGTACAAAGTATTACATTTAAAGACAGAAATGTTGCTAAATCTCCAGCAAACGCCTATGAATCTTGGATGGATTTGGTATTCTATACATATTCACAAGTTAATTTAAATACTACCACCACTGAATATTTACCTAATAGTCTTTTTACCGACCAGGATATAACATATCAAAGAAATATTTATGGGTATCCAACATATGATGTTCTAAGTAGTTTATCATATTTTAGAGATAAAAGGTCAAGTAATATTAAAGAGTATAGATTGGGCTCAAAATCTACTAGGTATTATAATGCTGTGCCAAATAATGGTAATTTTATAAAACCTTTTAGCACTCAGATAAATAAAGTTGGCATGTCTAACTTCACATCTGATAAATGGACATATTCTGTTGCAAGTTTTACATTTTCAATATTCGATATCAAAGGATCTTTTACATTTAGTTCTAATATTTCAACAAGCACATCTGACTTGATGAATATAGTTCTTGGTGCAACTGCTAATTATTCATTACTTAATCTGAAAAACACAGCTATATCGACAAAATCCAATAGATATTATGAGATTGGTATTGAAATTCCAAAAAATGAAATGGGTGGTGTTTTCACTTATATAGATAGTGATAATTTTGGTTTTGACCATTCAAAAACACCTTTTACAACTAAAAAAGAATATTTCTTCAATAAGGGTAATTTGGATATAACATTAGTACATGGTAATGATGTTGGTGTTGGATTATATACAACTGGATCAATTGATTTTTCAAATATATCATTTTATGAGGTAGACCAAATACCTTTTTTAGAATATTCGACCGCATCAAATATTGATTTCAGTATTAAAAATCCATATATCGGAATAGCTCCGGTTATTGATTATACTAATAAGAACTTTGACTTTATAGGAAATGTTGAACTTGGTATAGATTATAGAACTATAGTACAGCAAAACTCATTCTCATCAAATCAAAGTGGGGCATCTCAGGTAGCTCAATATGTCATAGTACCTGGTGGTACTGACTAGTCAATCCTCTTTTTTAACCACCCAAAGATGTCCATAAATATCCTTGTCATCTTTTGAGACATGGCCCATGAAGTCAACTTTATGGGCTTTTTCTTTTTTCTTTAACTTTATACCTTTTAATTTCTGTTTTCCTAATATCCTTCTTTCTCCATCACAGGTCTGACAATCATTTGAACCAACTTTACCTTTACCACCACAGAAATTACAATCTGTTCCCACCCAATTTTTTCCAGATCCTTCGCAGAAATCACATCCATCAGCTCCTTCAAAAATCTTTAGAACATTTCCATCTTCATCTCTTATTTGGATTTTAGAGTTTATATCTTTTCCACTACCATTACATTCTTTACAACTAACATATCTCTCATATTCAACATCTCCTTTGAAATCAGAACCCACATAAATAATAACATTTAATTGATTATCTTTTTTCCAATCATCAAATTTATTCTCATCCCATCCTTTTTTGTAATGGTCAAACTCATAGTTTAATAATTCATAGGATTCATCATAATTTGCTCCATACTTACTCTTCTTGTCATATTCTTCTCTGAATTCAGAAAGAACATTATAAGCCTCAGTCATTTCTGCAAATATTGAAGCATCACCACCTTTATCTGGGTGATGTGTAAATGATAACTTATAATAAGCTTTTTTGATTTCCTTTTCTGAGGAATCTTTTGATACTTCTAATATAGAATAATAATTCTTATTGAAATCCATTATTGATTGTCGATGTATTTGTGTTGAATGTATTTAGCTTTTTTAATTTCCAATCTTCTTTCAACAGATGGTTTTACAAACTCTTTTCTTCTTCTGAGTTCTTTACCAATACCAATCTTGTCGAATTTTCTTTTGTACTTTTTCAAGGCTTTTTCTAATCCATCTTTACCACCTTGCACTTCAACTATAATCATTTATCATCAATTAATTTTTGTAATTTGATATCTCTAATGAAAGATCTTTTTTCTTCTTTACTCATTAAAGAGAACCTCTTATAATCCATATCAATACCCATTATTTGATAGAATATATCTATATATTCAACAATATCTGAATTCATTGATATACCATCACCCCAACTTAGACCACCCCCACCAACTGTAGTAATTACTTGGCCAGGATTAGCAATAAAAGGAGTGTTAATCCAATATGGATTGCCTGTGGTGGTAGTAGTGGTAGTAGTGCCGGAAATACCACTTCGACCAATATTCCCACAAGTTCCCCAGTAGTGACCTGTATTAGCGGTCAATGGATTTGAAATATTTGATGTGTTTGTTAGTTTTTTTGTAGCCATTTTACAATTTATTTTTTTTCATCATGACAATATTCATGTTCACACTTCTTATGTCTACATTTATATCCAGCCCAAATAGCAGGAAATAAACAACATATAATATGATATTTGAAACCATAGAAAACCATAAGTCCAAACCATCCTAAAGTCATCATTTTGAAATCAATCCAAAAATATTGATTTAGTATATATTCTAATAATTCAGTTGCAATAAAACTTATAAGAAATATCCAAAGAAACTTTATTATGGTTTTTTTATTTTTCATACTGCTTATATCAAATAAAGATTTTTAGTTTAATATATACTATTATGAACAAATTGATGACTTTTGAACTTTACAAATCTACTTATATGTCTGCTGCTGATAAGCTATCATATTTGCACCAAAAGAGAGCAGAAGAATTGAAAAAACACGCTGCTGAAAAGGGCATAAGTGCTTTCAGAGGTAATGATGAATTTCAGAGTATCTATGGACACCCTTTTATTTTTCAAAATCATCCTAAGTTGAAAAATTTGGAATATTTTTTAGGAAAGTTTTTTATTACTGGATTTGAAGACCATGTCTATGGGACTTATAGACTTAATTATCATGGTGTAAAAGTTATTATGCAATCTGATTATGGTAAAAAAATACGAGTTGAATTAGTAGTAGGCCCGGAAAATCATTTGCATATTGACTTAGAATATGATTTTGATGGGGGTAAAAAGGCTACCGAAGTGAATCGTTTCAGTTTTGAAAACAGAAAAGATGCGGTCCAATTAAGAAAGTTTATTCTTGAATTGGTTGAAGATGGTGAATTGGAAGATGGTGATGAATACTTTACTTTGAATACATTACCAATCAATAAACTCTATTCAACTAACTAACTTCATCACCCATTGAAACTTCATTAATACTTGTAAACACATCTTTATTGATTGATAAAATCCTATCAAACAATTCTTGATTCAATATAGCGTGGTGAACTACAAAGATGTTAATCTTATAATCATTCGCAAATGATTTCAACAAATTCAAGATAGATTCACAAGATTCAATATCCATACTTGAAAAAACTTCATCCAAGAACAATATGTTAATATGTTTCTTTGTTCTAATAAGTTTCAAGTAAGCAATCAAGATACAAAGGTTTAATTTCTTCGTTTCTCCAGTAGATAATGAATCATGCTCAATAACATTTCCAAATTGTTTAATCTCAGCAGTAAATGTTTCATCCAATTTAACTTGGAAAGGTAAAGACATCTTTCTAATGTTCTCTTGAATGAAATGGTTGATTGGTTTAATTATACCAGCAATAATAGTTTTCTTAACACCATCTTCCCCAAAAACCTTAGACAATTCTTTATAGAAAGATTCCTTTTCCTTACAGACAGATTGACTATCAACACTGGTGGTTTTCTTTTCTTCTAATTCTTGAATAGTCTTTTCAAACTCTTGGATATTCACACTTGATTTGCTAGAATCATTACTATTCTGTAATTGCAACCTTTCAATTTGAGTTTTATATCCCTTTAAAAGATAAGTAATATCATTGAATGATTTGTTAGTATTATCTGATATAGTTTGCAACTTAACCTGTTTTTCTCTAATAGACCTCATATTGTCTTCAATTTCAGTCTTAATCTTTTCTAAGGATTCTTTTTTCTCAAGTAAAGAACTTTTTAACCCCTCAAAATGAGCATTAAGAAAATCAGTTCCACAAGTGGGACATTTCCCAGAATCGTAAAGGTCAATATCTTTTTGAGCAGACTTAATTTCATGGCCAATCTTTGAATATTGTTCCCTTTCCTTATCAAGATCTGTTTTGAGTTCATTCTCTTTTACTTTTATTTTATCTACCTTTTCTTTTAATTGTTGATATTCACCTTTTCTTGATTCAATCTGTACTTTTATTTCGTCAATCTCAGATTGGATATTTAATTTTTCCTTCTCAATAGCTTTCTGAATAGAGTTCTGTATCCTTTGAATAGAATCAGTTAGGGTAGAAACCTCTGATTCAAACTTAGCATTCTGTAATTTATTTGCTTTAACCAAATCCTTTAGAATACCATTCAATAAGTTAATAACTTCAAGATTGAATAACTTATCCAATAACATTTGTTTCTCATCATTTGATAAACTAATAAAGTTCTTAAAGTCATTGATTGACATTGATATAAAAGACTTGAATGTTTCAATATCTAAACCAATATAGTTTTCAATCTTTTCATCTACATTAGCTTTCCCAGCTCTATCATTCTCAATACCATTCTCAGACAGTTTTAAGATACTTGGGCCAATTCCCCTAATAACTTCAACCTCAGTTCCATTTGAAATAAATTTAATCCTATTCTGGAGTTCACCATTGATTCGGTTTGGTAGGGTTGATAGTGTTGCCCATTTTTTCTTTTTCATGGATTTAACCTTACCATATAGGACATATTCAAAACTTTCAATGAATGAGCTTTTACCATTTCCATTTGAACCAGTTAAAAGGATTAACTCACCCTTATCACTATTCAATTTTAGTGTTTGTTCACTGTTTCCAAATGATTTGAATCCTCTGATGCCTATTTCCTGTATAATCATAATCTATTATACAGACAAAGGTTAAGATTGTTTTTTCAAAATGTGGTATATTAAATACGCATCATTAACATCCTCATAAGGTTTTTTGATGGTCTTATTTTCAAGGATTTCTACTGATACTGATTTGCAATGTAATCCCCAGTCATCAACTAAATCCACATTCTCAACTATTGAAAGAAACATTTCTCTTTTGGTGAAGTTCCCACCACTTATACCAAAATTATTTCTCCATTCCAACTTTGGTTTCTTTTTCCCAATATCTATTGGTGGATAAGTTAGTTTACAACTTTCTTGTTTTAAACTCGTTGGTGAATAAACTGTTATATCTTTAGTTATATAGTCATATAACTTCTTTCTCAAAAGAGTAGAGAATGCTACCAAGTCTATTAAATCACCAACTTGAGCACCAAAGTTATATCCTTCAATTCCAACAATAGTTGGTTGGGACTTATCTATATTATCTTCTATATCTTTTATTATCAAATCTGTTATCTTGTCATAGTCTTTTAACTTAGTTAACTCACCTTCAGAATAGTTTTCAAATTCTCTGTACGATATCCATCTGAGTTCTACCTTACCCTCACATAACTTAAACCATTTGGAATAACCACCCTTAGATAAGGTAGCATCATTCTCTCTACAGTAGTTAAATACTTTACCGTTTATGCACATTCCAGTGGAAATTAAGGATGGGTCTATACCAATAATATTCATAAAAGTATTTATGAAAAATTTGGCAGTCTCCCCCCAAAATAGTATCTTTGTATTATGAAAGTAGGACAAATATCACACGACAAGGCACCTGATTTTATTCTTGGTGGAAAGGCTTTTGTAACATTTCAGAATCCATCATCTGGTAATCGTTTCACCTATAAAGTGGTAAAGCACAAAGTAGATGATATTTACTTTGTTCATGTCCTAACAAATCCTGAGACTTATATGTTCCTTGGAACCATCATAAACTATGGTTTCAGACATTCCAAAAAATCTAAAATTAGTAATGATGCAAAATCTGTAATTGTATTTGATTATGTATTTCATCATTTGGGTATGAAGACACTTAACTCATCTATTGAAATCTTCCATGATGGAAGGTGTGGTAGATGTGGTCGTCAGTTGACTGACCCAATCTCAGTAGAAACAGGACTTGGACCTTATTGTAGAAAAAAATAATATGTATAATAAAATTTATGATTTTTGTAAAATAAGAAACCTTGGTGGGATTTATAAGAACACTTCTGATAAACCCCAACCAAGAGTTCTATTCCTATTAGACCTTCTCGATTCAGAAGGTATTGAATATACTTTAGACAAGTTTGATTATAATAATGGTGTTGGATATAACATCATTCTAAAAGGTGACTCAACTAAGATGGTCGTGGCTCACCATGATATTGTAAATCCAAATATTGATAATGCTAATGATAATTCGGCATCTGTTATCAACGCTATAATGATTAAAAAACTAAGACCTAATATGAATGTAGTTATATTGGATGGTGAAGAATCTGGTGGTATTGGATCCCAAAGAGTTTCTGAACAAATTAATGATGGGTATTTTGGGCAGATTGATTGGGTTCTTAATTTAGAACTTACTGGTAGAGGTGGTAAATACTTTTTTATTGGTGATTATCCAGGTAAACTAACAGACCACATCAAATCAATCTTTGATTGTCCTATTGTTAGAACACCTTATAATGATTCTGTTACATTTAGAAAGAATGGGATTGATTCTGTTGTTATAAACCCAATACCTCCTCTGAACGAAGGACAAACATCTTCTGTGAAGTGGGATGACCAAACATATTTAGACTTTTCAATGTTAAGGAATTGTCACTCTGAAAGAGACACCATTGATACTATTAATGTTAATGATATGAAAGAATTCGTTGAGGATATCGTGTTGAAGATTATTGATTAAGTTCACCTCCTTTTACAATCAGTATCTCTCCAATAGGTATAGACAGTATCACCACCCAACGTGTCGTTAATTATAATTGGTTCTGGCTTGTCTACCAAATAAATGTTATCTCCACAAGAAACAAATTTTGATGTAAACTCTTTTGGATACCCCTCAATATCCTTATTATAGGAGTGTTTTATACGTTGTGTACATTCATAACACTTTTCCTTTTTACAAGAAAATAAACCCATTAAAATAAAAAACACCATGAGGACTTTCATGGTGTTATATATTATTATTGGTTGCTTAAGAATCTCCTTATATTATCTAAGTATCCATTTATGTTGGCCTTACCAACTGGATTTTGGGAGTGAACTATGAAGTTTGGTAACTTACACTTATTATCTAAACAATAATCACCTAACCATTTAGCGGAATCATATCCAGTTTTTTCAGTACCTTGATTACCTGGGTGTTTAGAGAAGTCCATACCATAATGAACATCAGCTAAATCGTGATCAAAGGAAATGAAGTCAGGTAACCCATTTTTATTAATCCAATCTACAAACTCATTATGAGACCTAACAATATTCCAATCATTTTCCCAATAGAATTTATTCAAATGTGATGGAACCAAACCATTTGCACAATCTTTGGGGATTCGGATATCATCTAAGAATAACTTTTTCATAATTACAAATGTAGTAAAAAAATGTTAACTAAACAAATCATCTGCTGAAATATCATCACTGAAACCATTTGAATCATCTTCACTCTCAATTATTTCATTGAATTTTTTCTCAACTTCTTCGATTTCATCTAATGATTTAAATCTAAAGTAATCATTTACAATTGGTGCCATTTTTTCTAACACTTCTTGTGTGAAAATTTCCTTAGTGAAAAGTTGTTTTGTTGTGAAGGACTTATCTAAATGTCTCACATACCATCTTAAACCACCAGGATTAAATTTCATTTCACCAGTTGACTTATCAACTTCTACTCTACCCTGTGCAATTCCAATCTCATTGAAATATTCTGGTCTACAAAATGCATCTAAACCTGTATATGGATTCATACCATGAGCAAAAGATATATCAAATCTAATTTTCTTTGGTTTAGCCATGCGATTTTTTGATGTCTTGAATAATACTGAAATACCAGATTGTCCCAAATCCATATCATCCTCTTCACCAGTTTTCAATTTTGACTTACTCATAAATCCAATTACTGATGCTGAATATAATAGACCATTTCCACCTTTTAACTTCTCAGCTGGATATAGGTCTAAAGTTAAATATGTGTGATTACATACAATCATAGGGATTTCTAAATATCCCAAGTCTGTATTAATAGATCTAAACATTGAACCTAAAGCTTTGGCTTTTGTCATATCTTGTTTGATATCACCTTTTAATAAGTCAGCTTTTTCTTTGTTTGATGCCATTTGACCAAGTGAGTCGAGTACAATCATTAGTTTTGGAATTTCACACCCATCTAACTTTTGAGTTTTCAATTCATCAACTAGTTGAGTTAAAACCATGTTAACATCTTCAACTTTATTGGATCTAATTAACCTGAACTTTTCCAAAGATGGGTCAATTCCAAATTTTGGTAAGTCTTCTAAGTCAATTGCTTGTTCTGTGTCTATGTAGATAACTGAGTATCCTGCTTTCTGTGCGTGTTTAGAAACAGAATAAGCGATAAATGATTTACCAGCTCCTGATTCACCAGCGAATGCTGTTATTCTATTGGTTGCTACACCACCACCTAGTAATCTACCAGAAAGAGCTGCATCCAAAAGATACACCCCTGTTGTGATAAATGTTTTTTCTTTAATTTCTTTCTCAATTTGAATTGGGATGGTTTTTGCGATATTATCTAGTATTGAACCAACTTTACTAAATTCGAATTTTTTAACTTCTTTTGATTGTTTAGCCATTTTTACAAAATTTCTTTTGTAATTATATGAAAAAAAGCTTATAGTGTTTCATCACTCTTTAAAGAGTTTTGATCAAATTCTAAGTAAATATCAAGTATATCCAAAGTTTCTTTATCAGACTTATCAAACTCTATTTTTTTATCAGATAAAGAAATTTTCCCCTTTCTTATCAAATCAATAAGTGGTTCTTCCTTTTTAAACAATAACATATCATCTTCACTTATTTCCAACTCAGAATCAAAATTATGTCTACCCTCACCAACTCTTATTGAATTTGCATGACTTGAACCACCTATATTCTGAAGTCTAGGAACACCATCACCACCTTTTGTTGGAATAGTAAATTTTTCAATATCAATACCACCAATTGAAATATTTGGATTCTCTTGGAAAAAATCAATTAGTTTCTTTTTAGCTATTTCAAACTTACCATCAAATTCCTCATCATTCAAGCTTGGTTCTTCCATTCCCAACCATTTAAAAACTAATGGTTTATTATTTGGGGTCATATTATCAAGAAAGTCTGTAACCTCTTGTTGAATCTTTGGATTATATTTCGGAAGAACTTCACCACCAGTATCATCAACACCAGTTGAACTCATTCCTTGGAACTCTTCAAATGTTTTAAAATATTTCATACTATTTATATATTAAATATTGGATTCTAAAAAATATATATTACCTTTGTATTATGAACATTTGGTTTACATCAGACACACACTTTGGGCACACCAACATTGCTGGTCCTAAAGTTTCCGCTTGGAAGGGTGGATATAGAAATTTTAATTCAGTTCAAGAAATGAACGATACACTTATTAAGAACATCAACAATGTTGTTGGTGAAGATGATGTCCTTTATCACCTAGGTGATTGGAGCTTTGGTGGTGTCCACAACATCTACCACTTTAGAAAATCACTTATCTGCAAAAACATTCACCTAATGTTGGGCAACCACGACCAACACATTAAAAACAAAGACATTAAACTTCATGATACTTCTTTTAATCCCACTGATCTCTTTACTTCGATCCAAGATGTCAAAACAGAAAAAATTGGCAAAAACTATTTCCACCTCTCCCACTACTCTCACCAAGTCTGGCCAGCAAGTCACAAAGGTGTAATCCATCTATTTGGACACAGCCACGGAAGTCTTAAAGGTCTTGGTAAGTCAATGGATGTTGGTGTTGATACTCACCCAGAGTTCAGACCTTATCATATTAATGAGATTATCAAAATTATGGATAAGATTAGTGTGGATTTCATCGATCACCACGAATCAGATACAAACCGATGAAAAAAGAATTTGAAATGGGTGATAGTGTCTTTTGCATTAAGGAAATGCCACCCTTGAAGCAGGGTTGCACTTATAAAATAAAAGGCTTTGGTGATTTGACTTGGAATATTGCATCAGGTAAACATGGATTTGGATATGGGGTTGGTCTTGATGGGGATTATGGAAATCCAACATTCTTCACAGAAGAAGAAATGTATGAGCACTTTCTTTCGCGGATGGATTACATTAGAATTAAACTCAGAGATGATAAAATAAACCAACTTTTAGATTTAGATAAATATAACTGAAATTCAAAATAAGATTAAAATATGGCAAGAATACCAATGACCCGAGAGGGGTTTCAAAAACTAGAACAAGAACTTAGAGATATGAGGGGTCCCCAATTGAGGGAACATATCCAGAACCTATCAGAAGCAAAAGATAAAGGAGATTTATCAGAGAATGCTGAATATGATATGGCTAAAACTGCACTTGATGATTTAAATAGAAAAATTAATAATCTTTCTCAAAGACTAGCAAACGCTGAAATTTTAGAGGGTATTGTGGATGATGGGACAGTACAACTACTTACTTGGGTTAAATTTAAAAACACTAAGAGTGGTGTTGAGATTGAATATAGGATTGTTCCAGAAAATGAAATTGATATTAAATCTGGCAAAATCTCACATCTAAGTCCTATTGGAAGTGCATTAATGGGTAAGCGAGTAGGAGATAAAGTAATTGCTGAAGTACCTATTGGAAAAATGGAATTAGAAATTTTGAGTATAAGAGTTAAATGATTATATTTGTGGAATGATTGGTTTGTATGGTAAATATGTCTTCAAAGGTTCTACTAGAATGTGGTCTAATACCACAGTGGAATACCTTGGTGTTTGGGAAGGTTCTGAAAAAGAATTCCTACAAACCTATCATTTTAAATATCCAAATGAAAGATTACAAATTTATAAACATAAATATAAATCCTTATCAAGAGCTCTTCGAGAGAGAATTGAGATTTTTATGAAAACAGACCCATGGTTTATTCAACAAAATAGGAATGAAAAATTAGACGATTTATTATCATGATACAAATTGAAGTTGACTGCATTGACGAAAAAATAGAACTCCTAGAAAGGATTAAAGTTCTTCAAGGGAAAATGAAAAAATCCAGAGATAAAGAAGGATGTAAAATGTTTGATGAAGATGAATTAGAGGATTTTCCATTTTATATTGATCCATTTCATATTAAAGTATCAACAGAAGAATCTATTCAAAGAATGATTAATAAGTTAATTGATGAATACTGGGAAAGTTCTGACTTTGAACTTGGGTTTGAAAATGAAAAGTATTATGTTTGTCATAAGAAAGAAAAACATATAGTTGATTTGGGTAAAACTAGCACTTGGGATGATTATAGGGATGAAAGGATTAAACTAAAAAACTTTTTTGAGAGTTTTTGATATAAAATGTATGGTTCCGTAGCTCAGCCCGGATAGCAGCAACTCACTTCTAATGAGTAGGTCATAGGTTCGAATCCTATCGGAACTACAAAGGAACTCTCAACAGAGTTCCTTTTTCTTTTCATTAATTTCGTGGTGGGTTTCTCTGTGACAATTTGAACACAATAAAACACATTTATCAAGTTCATTTTTAACTCTATCATCAAATGTGTATTTTTTCAGATGTGATGGATTAAAATCCTTTTCCTCTGGATTTATGTGGTGAAATTCGAGAGCCCCAATATATTTATCATAACCACATTTCTGACAACACCCCCCTTTATAATCAACCATTTGTTGTTTTAGTTTTCTCATTCTTGAAAGACTTTGTTCAGTTGTGCATTTTTTACAATATGATGAGGAACCAATTACTCCATTTTTATTATTAAAGTTCTCTATTCTAATCATCTTTTCGCATTTAGGACACCTCCTTTCACCATTCATACAAAATCTTTTATTCCCTTTGAAATTATTAAAAATCGACTTTAGTTCATACTTATTAATCCAATATTGAATTGTTGAGTAACATTTATTCTCCCTTCTTGAAATTTCTTGTATTGAAACTCCTTCCACAATCATTCTTTCTAAATATTCCTTTTCCATAACATTTAATTATTTTTCTATATAAGTATATATTAAAAACTAATCTTTCCCCATATGGAAAAACCAAAAAAAGTATATGAATCTAAAAAAACATTCAGTATAAAATACAACAAGCAAAATATAAATGTCCTTGTTGATAGGCAAATAATTGAATCTCTCAAAGAAAAATTGAAGGGTACTAATACTTCATTAAAATCCTATTTGGAAAATTTGATACAATCTGATTTAGATAAATAGTATTATGGCTCTCACACCCAACAAACAACAAATACTTTGGATCCAACATCTGAAAGAAATGAATGATGATTTGGATTGGCTACATACTCATATGTGGGCATACCCGTTCGGTCAACGTAGTTTTAGCTATAATGATGAACAACTTTGGCATCAATATAGAGAAGATGGTTACTCACTTCTTAAATCTTGGGATTTTTGGTATGATTATCAAAATGATTTACAAAGAACCAGAGAAGAAAAGATAAATGAGTTATTTGGTATAGGTAAGGAAACTTTAAAAGATATTTGGCCAGAGTAAAACTTTTTATTACTTTTGTATTATGAATTCTGAACAATATGTTACAATTGAGTCCTACTATACTGATATACAAAAGATGTATGAGTCATATGATTTATCTCATTTTTTTGAGGAATTTGTCCAAAAACAAAGGGATGAAA
>Ga0247722_10000706_pt1 | contig 19633 bp, 15 predicted proteins | sample MSEWelMarce3H_FC_FD_189094 | JGI IMG/M metagenome (GOLD analysis project Ga0247722, IMG submission 189094) | Subsurface sediment microbial communities from gas well in West Virginia, United States - MSEEL Well Study Marcellus 3H_FC | ecosystem: Environmental > Terrestrial > Deep subsurface >... | reverse complement strand
CTTATTGACCAATGATATTTATCTTACGCAATTAGAAATCAATAAATTAAACAGAGAATTAACGCTACTTAAAGAGGATTATGAGAAGATGATTGTTAAGTCTTATAAAAGCAGAAATGAAAACAGTAGGATTATGTTTGTGCTTTCTTCAGCGGATTTTTTACAAGCGTATAAACGAATTCAATACATGAAACAATATGCGGATTTTAGAAAGATGCAAGGAACAGAAATTCGTCAAAAATTACAAAAGCTGAATGTCGCTGAATTTAATTTGCAAGTTGCCATAAGTAAAAAAGCCAAAGTTGTTGAAGAAACAGAAAAGGAAAAACTTGAATTGGAACAAGAAAAATTAGTTAAAAAAATCCAGAAAGATAAAAAGAAAATTGCCGCCGAAATTGACAAAAAACAAAAAGAAGCAAAAGGAATTGACGCAAAAATTAAAAAATTAATTGCTGCCGAAATTGCTGCAGCCAATAAAAGAAATGCTGAAAAAAAGAAAATTGCAGCCCCTAAAGAAGGTACAAAAGAAGCCACAAAATTTGTGCTTTCAACGGAAGGAAAAGTGGCTTCGGATAACTTTAAAGCGAATAAAGGTAAATTGCCTTGGCCAGTTGCGAATGGAGGTGTTTCGGCAAAATATGGTGATCAACCGCATCCAGTTCACAAAAATTTAATTATCCATAATAGTGGCATTGAAATTGAAACTACAGCAGGAGCTACTGCAAGAGCCGTTTTCGGTGGCGAAGTACTTCAAGTTCAGGTAATTGCAGCAAACAACAAAGCTGTTTATATTCAACATGGTGATTTTATTACTGTTTATTTGAATTTAGCTTCCGTAAGCGTCGTGAAAGGTCAAAAAATTACGATCAAACAAAATATTGGTCAAATTCATACCAATTCGGCAGGAAAATCAGTGATTAAATTTTTGGTTTTACAAAACACCACCACACTGAATCCAGAGTTATGGTTGGATAGATAATCAATTGAAAAAAAATTATGAAGCCAAACGCGATAAAAATTCTGCATTTAGACAGTAATCATGAATTGCTTTTAGAACAACTTGCAACGGCAGGTTTTCAAAACGATTTCGATTTTAAAAGTTCAAAACAAGAAATTGAACAAAAAATTCATGAATATCAAGGAATTGTAATCAGAAGTCGGTTTAAAATTGATAAAAATTTTATTGACAAAGCCACAAATTTACAATTTATTGCTAGAGTCGGCGCTGGTTTAGAAAGTATTGATTGCAACTATGCGAATCAGAACGGAATTCAATTAATTGCGGCTCCAGAAGGCAATGCGAACGCTGTGGGTGAACACGCTCTTGGGATGTTGTTGTCCTTGTTTAACAATCTTAATAAAGCCAATACAGAAGTAAAAAAAGGCTTTTGGAACCGGGAACAAAATCGCGGTCATGAAATTGAAGGCAAAACCATCGGGATTATTGGCTATGGCACAATGGGAAAATCCTTTGCGAAAAAGCTAAAAGGATTTGATGCAAAAGTAATTTGTTATGATATTTTACCTAATGTGGGTGATGAAAATGCCGAACAAGTAGCTTTGCAAACCTTTCAAAATCAAGTAGATGTTGTGAGTTTGCACACACCTTGGACACCTGAAACCGATAAAATGATTAATGCTTCTTTTTTAAGCAATTTTAAGAAACCCATTTGGTTTTTGAACACCGCAAGAGGGAATTCTGTTGTAACTGCTGATTTGGTTGTCGCATTAAAAAGCGGAGTTGTTTTAGGTGCCGGATTAGATGTTTTAGAATATGAAAAATTATCGTTTGAAACCCTTTTTGAAGGCGAACTTAATGCTGATTTTCAATATCTTATTAATTCCGAAAATGTACTTTTAACACCGCATATTGCTGGTTGGACATTTGAAAGCCATCGAAAACTTGCCCAAACAATTGTTGATAAAATCAAGAGTTTTTACAGAATTTAAAACAATTTATTAATGAGAAAATGTTTTTTATATCAAATACATGTATAAAATAATCTAAAAATTAGTAATTATTTTTAAAAATTTTTTCATAAAAATGTTTGAATAGCTGAATAAGACAATCACTTGGCATTTTTAGTTTTGTTATTTTTTCTAAAATAGTGTTATTTTTTTTAAAAGTATAACCGAAAACCAATTTATTAAACCAATTTTTGATTTATTACAATTCATTCTAAATCAATTTGTTTTATCACTTAAAATCGAAAGGCTTCCTCTGAAAACCAAAACCCTAGCCCAGATAGGAATGAAAAGCACGCAAAGACAGCAAGTGTGTTTTTGTGAGTGGCAGGCGGGCTATACCTAGACCGACTGCCGCTCAACAAAAACCACTTGGTGGCTGCGGACTTGTAATGGATAGCTGGAATTAGCTCCAAAAAATAAAAATTAGCTTCCTTTATTACCGTTTTAATGCGAAATTTCCTTTAATGATTCGTCCGTTTTGAAGGGTGATGCGAAACCAATAATCGGAGGCGGGGAGTGGCGTGCCGTTGTAGGTGCCGTTCCAACCTTGTGAATTGGGATCTATTTCGGTGATGAGTTTGCCGTAACGATCAAAAATATGAATTGAAGTTTCCGAATTTTGTGCTGGAATAACCCCTTGGAGTTGCCAAAAATCATTGAATCCATCGGCATTTGGTGTGAAAAATTTGGGATAGCCCAAAACGCCAATTTCCTCGCTACTCACACCACAACCTTTTAAATCGCGAACATAAACGGTGTAAATTCCAGACGGAACGTCTTGAAAAATGGGAGATAGTTGGTAATTTTCGTTATCTAAACTGTATTCGTAAGTTCCTAAACCACTGGCTAGCACGGTGATGCTGTTCACGGTTGCAAAATCGGAAACGTTTATGTTTTGGATTGTAGCTGCATTGGAAGCTGTAACCGTAATGGTGCGGGTTTTGATACAATTTGCTGCATTTTTCACTTCTACTGTGTAATTGCCCTCGGTGTTTATGGTAATTTCATAAGTGGTTTGCGGCAACGGATTTCCATTTAAAAACCATTGATAATCGAAATCAGAAAGGGTAGTTTCATCTAGTAAGCCAGCATCAATTACCTTTGTGAAAGAGGGGTTGTTGCTGCAAATGAGTTCCTCGCCAAATAATTCAATTTCGGGCACTCGAAGCACCTGAAACGGAATACTTCCTATGGCTTGACAGTTGGGATTTATTGGATTTGTTACCACCACACGGATGTTTTGCGTTCTGGTTTCAAAAGGATTTGGCAACGGACTTGGCAACGGATTTCCTGCAGCATCAAAATAGGAAACCACAAGCCCCGATTGACTGCCTAAAATGGTGTTTTGAAAATTTGTCGTTGGAAATGCAAAAATACCGTCTTGATCTATCGGATTGATTTCATCATCACAAACGGTAACAGCAGCTGTTGCAAGAGGGAAAAAGGCTGGCAAGTCGTCCACAATAAATTGTAAAGTGCTTTGAAATTCGCATTGGTTTCCGAAATTATTTTTTACTTTAACTTGCAAGGTTTTTGAAGCTGTTAGGAAGGGATTTGTGATAAAAACCTCTGTACCATTGCTTTCAAAAAATTGAACAGAAGTAGCTGTATTTCCGTTTAGAATTGCTGCAATAAGCGTGGTAGTAGGAAACGCAAAAAGACCATCCTGATTGTCATCGCACTCCCGCAAAATTTGGGGTTGTACCACAGGAATTGGGTCCACAACAAGCGTAATATGATGACCAAGCCCTAAACATTCATTATCCACTTGACTATCCACACGAACATAAATGTTTTGGGTGTTGGGAAAGCCACTATTGCTGTGATTTGCGATGTTGCTGATGCTATTTTGCTCTGCCAACGCATCGTTTAAGGTTTTATAATAGGTAATAGTAAGCAATTGCCCAGAAGGAAACAGGTTTTGAATTTGCGTTGTGGCATCACTAAAATCGAAAGTAGCCAATCCATCGGTGATGGAACCTGAAGCCGCATCATCACATTGGCGTTTCACGATTTGAAAGGTATTGGGAATTGCCGTTGTGGAAACGAACAAATTGAGCGTAGCTGTTCTGAAACAACCCTTTGCATTTTGAATACGTATAAAAATTTGATCATTACTCACCGTTTGATTGGAATACGTTGTAAAATTGCCAATCGGATTTGTATTATTTTGAGCCTCAGCAAGCGTTTCAAAATAGGAAAAAGCTAGACTCGAAGTTGAAGCAACCACTAATTCGTTTGCTTCTGTTAAATTAAAAGCACTAAAACCATCGTTGTTGTCGTCGCATTGTTTTAAACTTACGGAAGCAGCAACCACCGGAAGCGAAAAAACTTCAATTTGAAACGAAGTTGTGGCAAAACAAGTTGCATTGGTATTGTTGGTCATTTTTACATAAATAGTTTCCACCGCATTGGTATTCACATAAGCCGATGGATTCGTAATTTCATCCGTTAATCCAGCGTTTTTATAATATGAAACCGTAAAATTGGCTGCTGCTTGACCGTTTAAAATTTCGGTTTGTTTGATTGTTAAGTTGAAAACGACTTTACCGTCCGCATCGGTTCCAAAACTGGTGTTATCACATAGTTGTATGGAAGAAACAGTAGTGCTTGGCAGCGGACTTTCAAAAACTTGAATTGCAAAAGAACTGCTTGCTTTACAATTTTGATTTGCTAAATTATAAACTTCTGCTATTATGGTTTGCAGTTGATAAGCGGTTGCATTTTGATAACTGTTTGGGTTGGTTATTGGCACATTGTTAGCATAATCTGTTGCATTAGCAAAGTAGCGAACCCCAAATTGCGAGCTAGCTTGACCATTTAGAATAGCTGCTGTTTTTGTGGTTAAATCAAATATTGAAAAACCATCGTTATTGGCATCACAAACTAGGATGTTTGAGGGTTGTGTTGCCGTTGGAACAGCAGAAATTACAATTTCTTTTGAAGCAGTACCGGTGCCGTTTGGGCTAGTTGTTGTTACTGAAACCAAGTACGTACCTGCAGTTGAATAGGTGTGCGTTGGCGACAAACTGTTCGAGGTGTTGCCGTCACCGAAATTCCAAGTGGCACTGGTAATGGACGTATTATTTAATTGAAATTGAGTAGCTACTCCAAGGCATGCGTTTTCTAATTGGATGGATGGTGCAAAATAGGATTGATTAAAAACAGGTAAACCTGATGAACAAATTCTTTCATTTAAACTAATTGAATTTAATGATAAATTACACCCCATACCTACTGTATTTGGGTTGTTTATTACGCTTAAAAATGGAATTCCTGCCATGGCAATATATATTTTACCATCCGGGCCAAGTTGCAAAGTTCTAGGATAAAAATCTAATTCATAGCTTGCAGTAAATAGGATAATTTGAGAAGAAACAATAGGTGTTGCAGACAAATTATACTGAAATATTCGTCTGCTACTTTGCTCTTGAGAGACATATAATAATTGACTGTTTGGAGAAAATTCTGCACCATAAAATCCGCCACTAGTAGCAGTTGTAATTATTTGTGAATTAGATAATAGTCCAGTATTTGTATTAAAATCAAGTAATTCGAGTCTTCCAAATGAAAGATGATTATAACAAACTGCAACTTTAGAACCGTTTGGAGCTATTTTTATTACCCCGAGAACGTCACCTGATTGAGAGATAGAATAAGAAGATGTACTGATTATTGGTGTTGAACTCAATCCAGCACTGGTTAATAAATAAGATCTAAATTTATCATTGTTGTTTTCTCTTGTAACAATCCAATAATCAACATCATTAGCGTGTTTTACTACTGATATTTTTTCACAGGATGGTGTATAAATCAATACATTTTTAGTCTCAGTTATAGCACCTAAACCCCCATCTAAATTCAAATCAAGGATTGAATATCTAAAACCGTTTGGAGAGGATTGATAATCGAGCGTAAAAACATAAAATAAATGATTAGAACCAGGCAAAGGTACAATAGTTCCAGACTGTGTAGAAGATTCATGTCCTAACAAACCTGAACCATTCGCCATTACTTGATGATTACGATTGTAAACCGTTCTTCCATCGGTGTAAAAAAGAAGTTGTCCTGTGGCATCTGAAAGTGTGGCACAACCTTCATAGGTTTGCATGGCACTATTGGTTAATGCTACTGGCGTTCCACTATTAAAGGTAATTGCTGCGTTTTGCCCAAAATACCAGTTATTAGCTTCCCCTTGTGCAAAGGAAGCTAAGGTGTAGAATATAAAGAATAGGGTAAGTTTGTTTCTCATGAAACAGTATTATGTTTTTAATATTTGATTAAATTTTAGGAAAAATCAATTCAAAGAATAGCTCAAACTAATTTGTAAATTTCTGTTTTTCGTTTTCGTATCGGGATAATCTTCAGCCTCTGATAATCCTAAATTATAGCGTATTGAAGACGATAAACGAGGAGTAAAAGCATAACCTGCACCAATAGAAAACCCAAAAGAAATCGATTTGTAAAACTTTTTTACATCAATATCGCTATACGTTTTTGATGTATTGAACATAGGATCATAATAGTAGGCATCTGCTTTACCTGAAAGTAAAAAATCTACTTGAGGACCTGCTTCAACATGGAATTTTGATGCCAATTGATATTGCAAAAGTAGTGGAAGGTTAATATAAGTAAGTTTTAGTTTTTCATCATAAATATACCCTCCATCATTATCATATTCTTTGAAACCTTGTGTAGAGTACAAAAGCTCTGACTGTACTGCCCATTTTTCATTAAATTTAAAATTAGCAAACCCACCAACATGGATGCCAACCAATGGTGATATATCTGTATTATAAGCACGTTTGACACTAGCACTTGAAATATTTAACCCTGCTTTTGCACCAAATTTTATTTTGGAAGTGGATTCTTGTGCATTACTGATAAAATAAGTAGCAAAAAAAGCTACTGCTAAAATTGTTTTTTTCATGTTCTTTTTTTTAAGCAGCCAAAACTGCTGGTTTAATTAATTTTTGTTTTTAATTTTTTTAATTTTTGTCAAAAATAAGAAAAATAATTGTAAATTTTTAGAAATTATTTTTTATCACTGTAAAAAATTTTTTTTAATGTTCCGCAAAGTTGGGAGGCTTTGCGGAATGGAATTTTTAGAAAAAAATCACCAATAAAAAGGTTGATATTCTATGGGTTCTAAATAAAAAGTCATTGTATCATTTGCTTTAATTATTTGAAAAACATTTGAGTCTTTATTTTTTATAAACTTGTAAGGAGGCTCAACATCCGAAATATCAGGACTAAATATAGTGTCTTTTTTGTAAAGTTTTTTTGAATTTGTCTTTTCAAAAATCCATTTTGGATTATAGTTATCATAGATCAATATACATTTATCATTTAGCATTAATGAGTCGTTGATAACAATTACATTGCTAAAAGAGGAAGTTTTTTTAACGTCCAAATTCAAACTATCATTGAAACTTAATTTGTAATATTCTAATTGACGGGGCATTTTAACATCGCAACCAGAGATGAGAAGCACGAAAATTAATAACCGATTTAATTGAAAAATTGATTTTTTCATAGTTTTAATAATTTAATATAAAAAAAATTGCAAAGTGTCCTTATTTTTTACTAAATTCAATACATTGGAATGCTTTTTTTTGAAAAGACGAAAAGGCGTTTTTATTTTCCAAATATCTAGTAAATATTCACCATTATCATCTAGAAGTATTGTTCCATCGTTCAACGAAATTTCATCAGGAATCCATTTCTGAAAATTATTATTTTTTTGAATAAAAGAACCACCACTATAGTAATATTGATTGTTTAGAACAAATCCATTTGCTACCTCAATATGGTTTACAGTTACATCAATATCATTTATTGGGTTAATTTTGGTGTATCTTGTTGTTGGGTCAAAAAACTCACAACTAATAGATATTTGTGCTATAAAAAATATAGTTATCAGTATTCTAGCTTTTTTCATAATTAATTATTTTAAAATCTTATTTTTGTATCACTGCCTGATAAGCCAACCCCAAAACCTGGTGTTCCAACCCCAAAACTAGTCCCAACTCCAATCACAAAATTTTCTGAAGTTGAATTTGCATAAGAAAAACTCATAGAACCTGAAAGGCCATAAGCACCAAAACCCCCAGTAGCTTCATAACCTCTGCCATAAAAAGCTAGAAAACCAGAGCGGTTAAATTGCATTTCTGAACCAGAATAATATAATTTAACAACATTCGCAGTACCTGATATTCCTTGTGAAAATATACCTAGATGCCCTGCCTTTATTTTTTGTGACTGACCTAAGTTTTTGCCATACAAAATATGGATTGAACCAGCTTCTAAACCACCTCCTATAACAAGTGGAGAAACACTAAATGATGCACTTGTCAAAACAGCATCTGGTCCTCCAAGATGTCGCCATTGATGTGTAATTGAATAAACGGCTAGATTTGTTTTGTAATCTAATGCAAATTGTAATCTTAAAGCTTTGAATAATCTTTTATATTTATTAGGGGGGTTATTCTCATTCGTATATTTATGCGCCAAATGATTCAACCCACTCACCACTAACCCAGTTGCTGCACCTTGCCAGAAGTTGCCACCTGTTAATGAAGCTCCTGCACCGCCCATTACTGTTCCAAAGGCTAGCATACCCACATCACTACTTCTAAAATTACTGCCAAAACCCAAACCTTTCCCTGTCCCATTATAATCTAATGAAAAGAAACTACTCGCAATACTACTCAACGCTCCACTAGCAAAACCAACAGCTGGATCTCCTCTTTGTATGCCTGTAAAAAAGGCTTATGAATGCAAAATTACATATTTTTCATAGATTTTTGTGTTAAATTGTTATATTTTTTTAATCCCCCATACGAAAGGATTGACTTCGTCGAATTTTATTTTGTGCCGGAGCGGAATTAAGAACAATAACAAATACTTATTTTTTATTTCATTTCATTTTGCCTAATTGAATCGACAAATTTTTCTAACTCTTTGCTGTTATAAAAATCTAAACATTTCATCAAGTATAGATTATTACTTGGTTCATAAGATTTGTAATCTTTTTTCATCCAATTATCAATCAATTTTCTGTAATTTTCATTTCCAAAAATATATTCTTCTTTCAAGTCTATTACCTGAACATAAGTAGTACCGTCCTTATATTTAACTAATTCATTTTTTGTTACTTCATAATAACAATCGCAAAATGCTTGATTTTTAATTTTTACAAGTTCTGCTTCTAACTTTTCGTTTCTTGTTTGAGCTGAACAACTAGCGAAAACGCTTGCTAATAATAAATAAATAATTTTCATATATGTTTTTATTTTGATGAGTAAAAAGTGGTACTACATTCTTTATAAAATTGAGAACCAGCTCTACCTTTATATATTACATCTACGTGACCTGTAGCATCATTCCAGCCACAATTTTTTTGTATTATAATTGAACTTGGTATTTTAGTACCGGCACTTGCTTGAGAAAAATTATAGTTTTTTGATAGATACACTTCCATTTTATTAACTTTGTAAAAATAATTTAGCTTTTTCCCTCCACTATAAGCACCGTTAGTTTTTGGTATTACAAAACCAGCCTTATTTAATGCAATACTTAACCTCAAGGCACAAGTATTAGAATATGCTGAATTTGGATTTCCATTGCTATCATATCCGTTAAGTAAGTAATCCTTATAAATATCACCACCAATCATTTCATAAATTTTATCTTTATGAACAAAATTAGGGTCGTTTGGATCACCAGAAGGATAGACATCTTTTATTTTTTTGATGTCTTGCTCTGTTAATGTGGTTTTAGCACTAATTCTATGCGCCAAATGATTCAACCCACTCACCACCAACCCCGTTGCTGCACCTTGCCAGAAGTTGCCTCCTGTTAATGAAGCTCCTGCACCGCCCATAATAACACCAAAACTTACCATGCCTATATCTGAGCTTCCTGCACAACCGCCTATTCCATGCCAACCGCCATTATCTGGACCAACGCCTACCCACAAACTACTCGCCGCACTGCTCAACGCTCCACTAGCAAAACCAACAGCTGGATCTCCTCCTTGTATGCCAGCAAAAAAAGCTTGTGAGTGCAAAATTACATATTTTTCATAGATTTTTGTGTTTAATTGTTGTGTTTTTTTAAAGCCCCACACGAAAGTATTGACTTCGTTGAATTTTATTTCGTGCGGGAGCTGGGTGATTTCGTTGTTTAATTAGTAATGTCAATATCATCTAAAGATTTTTCTTTGATAATTTTTTTTAATTCAGAATAAGTTATAATTTTGATGATGGTATCGTTTTTAATATCTTGAAAAAAATATTGCAAACTACTTTTAGTAAGTTTTCTCGGTTCCATTGAATAAGTTGTATCAACTGATATTAATAAATACCTTTCATTATACTTACAGTCAACAAGTCCACTATCAATTAACATTTCATTATTTTTTATTAATCTGTTATTACTACCTCCTTCAAAATTAACTTCATAACCTCCAAATGGTAATTTTTGGTAACTATCTGACATATTACAAGATATGAAAAAAAACAGTATTATAATTATTATTAACTTTTTCATAATTTAGTATTTAGGACCTCCTTCGAAATTATAATTTGATGGTGCTGGTTTAACTATTGTGTTAAATCCAGTAAAATTAATTTTATATGCAATACCTTCTCCAGCTACCCATCTACCAATTGTATTTGCTGGATTTCTAATTGGTGAGCTTAAGTATGAACCGTGTTGTTCAAAGTTATATGTATCAGAAAGTATTTTAACCTGGTTATTACCTAAATACTCAACAGTTACATTGCCTAAAACTCTTCCTTGTTTAGAACTAAACAGGGTTTGAACTCCATATGTTTTCCCTTTAACCCAATCTTTCGTATCGACAAAATTTAAGTCAACTTTACTTGCATCAACTGATATTGGTTTTCCTCCACCATTTCTATACCATTCATTAGCTTCAGATAAACTTATTTTACCGTCACCATTTGTGTCCCAAGGTTGTTTTATAGGGTTTTTCTGATTTATTTCATGCGCCAAATGATTCAACCCACTCACCACTAACCCAGTTGCTGCACCTTGCCAGAAGTTGCCACCTGTTAAACTAGCACCTGCACCGCCCATAATAACACCAAAACTTACCATGCCTATATCTGAGCTTCCTGCACAACCGCCTATTCCATGCCAACCGCCATTATCTGGACCAACGCCTACCCACAAACTACTCGCCGCACTGCTCAACGCTCCACTAGCAAAACCAACCAAAGGATCGCCGCCTTGTATGCCTGTAAAAAAGGCTTGTGAGGTGCCGTGAGCAAACGCCTGAAATATAATTTTATCTACCAATGGCATGGTTTGAGCAAATGTTCCTATACCATAAGAAACCGCTCCACTTGCTGCACCAATTAAAGTTGCCTTTAAAAAACCCCAACCACTTGCTTGAAACCCATAGGTATAACTAGCCTGTATAGTGTAAGTTGTTGCGGCAACAATAGCCCCAACTATTACAGCTGTTGTAAGGGAAATTAATTCTTCCCCACTTGGGTCGGTATATTTTAAAGGGTTGTTAAGAACGTAGCCATATCGGTTATAATTTTGTGTATTATAAGGATCTTGAATAAAATTATCGGGCTGTAAAAAGCGGTGCAATTTAGGGTCATATAACCTACCATTCATGTGAATCAAACCAACACTTTGCAAATGCTCATGTCCGGTATAACCTCGATCCAACAACAGGAAGCCATTACATACATTACCTTGTCCATCTTGCACTTTTAGTACTTCTCCCCAAGCATCAAACATCCGTTTTTCAAGAATGTCTCCTGTCTCGTTTGAAATTGCAACAATACTACCCTGATAATCTCTGTGCAAATATAAATAATTTTTTGTTATGCCATTACTTTTTAACACAATTGGAGCAGAATAGGCATCACCTCCTATATAGGTTAGGAATTCAACCTCATTTGTGGCGTTGTTTGTTTTGATTTCCATTGAACCATCAGCAGCATAATTTTTATAATATTGCCTTTGGTGTTTCTCGGTTTGCAAACCACCGTAATACATACCGCTTCTATTGTTCATGTAATTATAGGTAAAACTAATTTTATCCACATTAGTTTCTTCAATTTGATATGGGCTTTTCCAAGTATTGTACGATATAAGTAATTTTCTTTCTCCATCATCAGCATCACTTGTTTTCTTAATAGTAACATCGTCAAACCATAAATTTCCAAGTCCATTATTATCTAAACGAATACTCAATTTTTTAATAATAGCAGGTACTAAAAAGGTTTTTTCAATTAATGTCCAATTCCCTGATGTAGCCATAGATTTTGAATCCACCAAAGTGTAATATTGTGTTTCATTTGCTGTTTTCATGAATAAAACAATTTCAGCTTCTGGATTTGTACCGTCACTTTTTACCCATGCAGAATAGGTGTATTGTGTTGGTGAGGCGTTATCTATTTTTATCCATTTTTCTGAACTACAGACTTTTTCTGAATTCAAATTATTAGCCATTTTTAATGAAGCAGAACCCGAACGTTTTATAGTAGTATCATAGGAATACGTATTAGCATCTCCAAAAATCCAGCCCAATTGAGAATCCATTCCATCACTATATAATCCTACTCTGTTGTCGTAATAGGCTTTAGATTCTGGTGTAGGGTCAACAGATGTGTTTTGATATTTTTTTTCATTATTGCTATAATTATATTTTCCAATTATATTTTCCTTAATTCTTCCATCAGCTTCATATTTTTGTTCGACTTGTTGTCCTTTTGCATTGGTATATTGTGTTAAACGATCAAGATTATCATATCGAAATGTTTCTGTTTTATTGAAAAGACTGTTATACCTTGATGTTAAATTACCTCGTTGTGCTTCAAAAGTTGTATTAAGAGTCATTACATTAACAGAGGGGGCATTTGTTTTATCGTGTTTAAATTGCGATGGAAAACCAAAAGCATCAAAAGTATTGTTTATTGAAATCCCATTTCCTAAACTTCCAGATAAAAGCTGTCCTCTAGCGTTTACAGTATTCGTTTGCCAAAGAACTTGATTCGAATCATTGTCAATGATTTGCCAGTGATACCCATTTTTATAGGTGTTTTTTACCCATTTTGCGGATTGTTTGTTAGCACTATTACCTTCATAATATTCTTTTTCAATTCGCCCAAAAGCATCAAAAACAGATTTTTTTATAAACGAGCTGGTTACGGTACCAAATTTTTCTTCAGAAGTAGCAATTAACCTTTTAAAATTATCGTAAGTGTAATTATATTCGTCATAAGAGGCTCCATTATTAAAATCTTCATACTTTAATTTTGTTAACAACTTAGATGTCGGATCATAGGTGTAACTAGTTTTCGAATTTGTATTGGTTCCCACAATGGTGGAATAATCAATGTTTCCAAAAGCATCATAAAAATTAGATGTGGTGCCATTTGGAGTGGTTTCGGTTAACAATTCACCAATTGCGTTGTAAGTATAGTTATATTCACCAGCAGAAGGATCGGTTAATTTTTTCTTTCTACCCCATTCATCATATTCCATTGCAACTATGGTTCCATTATAATCTGAATGTTTCAAATTACCATCTGCATAATATTTATAATTAATAACACCACCATTATCAGATGAACCATGAAAAGCACGCAAAGACAGCAAGTGTGTTTTTGTGAGTGGCAGGCGGGCTATACCTAGACCGACTGGCGCTCAACAAAAACCACTTGGTGGCTGCGGACTTGTAATGGATAGCTGGAATTAGCTCCAAAAAAGCTAAAGGTGCTTGTAAGTTTTTGTTTGAATTTTTCGATTTTTTTTACAATTGTATCTGCCGTTCAATTTGTTGGTCTAGTGAAATGAAGGTTTCTGTGCGAGACACGCCTTCAATAGGTTGAATTTTTTTATTTAATAATTGCATCAAATGTTCATTGTCTTTGCAAATAATTTTAATCAGAATACTCCAATTTCCTGTGGTGTAATGGCATTCTAACACTTCGGGAATCTTTTTTAATTCTTTCACGGCTTCGGAATTGCTTGAGGCTTTCTCTAAATAAATGCCGATAAACGCCATTGTGGTATAGCCCAATGTTTTAGTGTTGATCACAAATTTTGACCCTGAAATAACCCCTGAATTTTCTAATTTTCGAAGGCGTTGGTGGATTGCCGCTCCTGAAATTCCAATTTTATTTGCAATTTGTAAAATAGGTTTTCGAGCATCTTCCATTAAATCTCTCAAAATTTCTTTGTCGATTCCGTCTATTTCAATTTGTAATTGATTTGGTTTCATTTGCTAAATTTTTAAACAAAAATACACATTTTAGTATTAAATGAAAACTTTTTTATTCGATTTTTTATTCTTTTTAATTTTTCCCAACCACTTTTTATTTCGTTTGGAATTTATTAGAAAATGATTTTTAAGGCAAATTTCAATTGTTTTTCGGTTTAAAAAAAGATTTAACACAAAAAACGTTTATTTTGTTAAAAAATTATATATTTTTGCTTTCTGAATTATCGTTTGGAATTCCATTTTTTTTGACGATTCCTTATGATTTTTTTTGAAAATTTAAAAAAGTAACACATGAAACCAGACTTATTTCAAGCTCCAGATTATTATTTATTAGATGAATTATTAACAGAGGAACATAAATTAGTACGTGATACAACGCGTGCTTGGGTAAAAAAAGAAGTTTCTCCCATTATTGAAGAATATGCTCAAAAGGCTGAATTTCCGAAACAAATTGTGAAAGGTTTAGGAGAAATTGGTGGTTTTGGTCCGTATATTCCTGTAGAATATGGAGGAGCTGGACTCGATCAAATTTCGTATGGCTTGATTATGCAAGAAATTGAAAGAGGCGATTCGGGTGTTCGATCTACTTCTTCGGTGCAATCCTCATTGGTGATGTATCCGATTTGGAAATACGGAAATGAAGAACAACGCATGAAGTATTTACCAAAACTGGCAACAGGTGAATTTATAGGTTGTTTTGGATTAACAGAGCCAGATTATGGTTCAAATCCAGGCGGAATGGTAACCAATTTTAAAGATATGGGAGATCATTATTTATTAAATGGTGCTAAAATGTGGATTTCAAATGCTCCTTTTGCTGATATTGCAGTGGTTTGGGCGAAAAACGAAGAAGGAAGAATTCACGGATTAATTGTGGAACGCGGAATGGAAGGATTTTCAACACCAGAAACCCATAATAAATGGTCGTTGAGAGCCTCGGCTACGGGAGAATTAATTTTTGACAACGTGAAAGTTCCAAAAGAAAATTTATTACCAAATAAATCTGGATTAGGAGCACCGCTAGGTTGTTTAGATTCAGCACGTTACGGAATTGCTTGGGGTGCAATAGGAGCTGCAATGGATTGTTATGACACGGCATTACGCTATTCAAAAGAACGTATTCAGTTTGACAAACCAATTGGTGCCACACAATTACAACAGAAAAAATTAGCTGAAATGATTACGGAAATCACGAAAGCCCAACTTTTAACTTGGCGTTTAGGTGTTTTGAGAAACGAAGGTAAAGCAACAACCGCTCAAATTTCAATGGCTAAAAGAAATAATGTGGATATGGCATTAACAATTGCTAGAGATGCAAGACAAATGCTTGGCGGAATGGGTATTACAGGTGAATATTCCATAATGCGACACATGATGAATTTAGAATCAGTGGTAACTTATGAAGGAACACACGACATTCATTTATTAATAACAGGAATGGATGTAACTGGTTTTCAAGCCTTCAAATAAATATAAAAAACGTTAAAAATATTTAAAAATATTTAAAAATACTTCTTTTTTTAAGAAGTATTTTTTGTTTATATCATTTTTTTTAGTAATTTAGCGTTTCAAATCAATAAAAATTAAACAAAACATGAATATTAAAGAAATCACAGCATCTATTCAAGCAAAGAGACAACAATTAATTGCACATTCTTTATACGAAAAAGTAACGAAAATAGAAGATTTACATTGTTTTTTAGAGAACCACATTTATGCGGTTTGGGATTTTATGTCATTGTTAAAAGCGTTGCAAAACCATTTAACTTGTACCACAACTCCTTGGTTACCAATTGGAAATCCGGAAATTAGATATTTAATAAATGAAATTGTAATTGGTGAAGAAACCGATTTAGCATTAGATGGAACACGTCAAAGCCATTTTGAAATGTATTTAGATGCCATGAAACAATGCGGTGCTTCAACCAATCAAATAGAATCATTTTTAGAGAATGTAGCCACTAATACTTCTATTTTTGCTAGTATTGAAAGTAGCGACTTACACGAAAACGTAAAAAACTTTTTGAATTTTACGTTTAGAGTCATTGAAAATGGTAAACCACATGAAATTGCGGCTGCATTTACTTTCGGAAGAGAAGATTTAATTCCAAATATGTTTACCGAAATATTACGCAATTTTCAAATTCATTTTCCAGAAACAGATTTATCAAAGTTACTTTATTATTTTGAACGCCATATTGAGCTTGATGCCGACGAACATGGGCCTATGGCACTTCAAATGGTAACCGAATTATGCGGAAATGACCCTGTGAAATGGGACGAAGTGAAACAAATTTCGCTAGAAGCTTTAGAAAAAAGAATCGGTTTGTGGGATGCTATTGAAATTCAAATGGATAAATAATTGCGTTTCTAAATTTTTTAATATAACCTTTTTTTACAAGAAAAGAACCAGAAATTAGATCGTCTTTTTTTTGGATTGTTAATTTATGGCTTTTTTATTCAAAATAAGCTGTAAATTTGCCATTCATTATAAATTAAAGCCAAAATGTCCACTACGAATTGCCTTCTTTTTGATATTTATTTTGCAGACGAACTTAAACAATTTATTCCAAGAGCTTATATCGCGAATGTTGAAGAAAATAAAGTTCAATTTGTTCAAAAAAATGCTAGTTTATCTTTATTAGAAGCTTATAAAATCACAATTTCTGCTCCTGAGAAAGACGCCTTAAACCTTTGTGAACTTTTAAAAGTTGAGAGCCTTCACAAAAAATATAACCTAAAAAACAAAGTTAAAAAAACAGTTGCAGAACTGCTTGCTGACCCTGCTACAGGAAAAGTTGTTTTACAATATATTCATTCAAAATTTGCACAATTTCTGAAAATGTGTAATGAAAACAATTGGTTTGTAACGGTGCAATTAAACCGTGATAAACCCATTTATAATCAATTAGTTACTTTTCAGAAAAAGCATTTACAACCCAATTTACATTTTAAAAACGAAACCGAAAAAATCATTTATACCCTAACCTTATTTCATGAAAACCAACAGTATTTTCCAGCAGAAAATCAAGTGAAAGTGTTGTTAAATATGCCCAATTGGATCCTATTGAATCAAGATATTTTTGAAGTAGATCAAATAAATGGAAACAAAATTATTCCATTTTTAACCAAAAAAACAATTGAAATTCCACAGAAAACAACGCAATTGTATTTTGATAAATTCTTAAAAGATGTATTAAATAAAGTTGAAATTGACGCGGAAGGCTTTGATTTTGAAAGGAGAAGTGATTTGAAAGGTTGTAAACTTCATTTAATTTATGATTTTATTGCAGATTGTTATTTTGTCAATCCTGAATTTTTATACGAAGAGCAAACCGGTTTTTTTTGGCATGAAAACAAGGAATTTCGTTCGAGATTTGTTATTGATTCCACTATTTCTATCTTACAAATTAAAAGAAATAGAATTGCAGAACAACTGTGGATTGACAAATTAGAACAAATCGGACTTTCAGTTAAAAACAGTAGCTATTTTACAAAAAGCGATAAAATAAAGATTGAAAAATACGAAAACATACACTTTTTACAAAAAAATAAAAACGAATTAGAAAAATTAGGATTTGAAATTGCAGATTTGTTAATTGATCAAAAAAACATTTCCAAAAAATTTAGGGGAAATGAACATTTCGTATCTTGAAAATGAAGATTGGTTTGATGTAAAAATGCAAATTACATGTGGCGATTTTACCTTTTCAATTACGGAAATTATTACCCATTTAAAAGAAGGAAACCCTTTTTATGAACTTCCAGATGGTACTTTTTTCATGATTCCAAACGAATGGTTTTTTGATTATAACGCATTAATTGAATTTTCAACTAGAGGTGAATCGTCTTTATTATTAAAAAAGAATCAATATCCAATTTTGGAACAAGTTACTTCAGGAAGTTTTCAATCGGAAAAAGCGTTAATTAGTTGGGAATATCAACCTTCAAGTCTTGTAAATGCCACTCTGAGAACCTATCAAAAAGAAGGAGTAAAATGGTTAATGGAACATCATTTGAATGCATTAGGAGCGTGTTTAGCAGACGACATGGGTTTGGGAAAAACCTTGCAAACTTTGTCCGTTTTGGCATTGGTAAAAGAACAAATTTCGGAAGAACAAATTATAGAACCCGTTGATTTGTTTTCTAACACAATTCCCGAAAAAAAACCTTTGAAAGCATTATTAATTGCACCTTCTTCTTTATTATTTAATTGGGCAAATGAAACCCAAAAGTTTGTTCCGTCGTTTAAAGTCATGACGTATTATGGCAAAAACAGATTCGAATTGATTCCACAAATGAATAATTTTGATTTAATTTTAACGTCTTATTCCGTGGCTTTGCGTGATGAATTATTCCTTAAAAAAGAAAATTTCAACTATTTAATTTTGGACGAAAGTCAATATATCAAAAATAAAAATTCGAAAATATTCAAAGTTTTAAATGAAATTAATGCCGACAATAAAATTACCTTGAGTGGAACACCAATTGAAAATTCACTTGATGATTTATGGTCGCAAATGCAATTTTTGAATCCCGATTTACTTGGAGAATATCCGTTTTTTGCCCATTATTTTAAATTTCCAATTGAAAAACTTAAAGATGAAGACAAAATTAATGAACTAAAAAACTTGATAAAACCCTATGTTTTACGCCGAACAAAAGAACAAGTTTTGAAAGATTTACCTGAAGTTGAAGCCCATTATTTTATTTCTGAGATGACTTCCGATCAAAAATCAATTTATGAGAAAGAGAAATCCGTAATTCGAAATTTATTGCTCGATGATCCTGAAACGAAAAAGAATTTTACCGTTTTGAATAGCTTAATGAAATTACGATTATTAGCGAATCACCCAAAATTAGTTCCCGATACCACAGGCACTTCTGGAAAGTTTAAGGACATCACCGCTTATATTGAGACATTAGTTTTAGCGGGTAAAAAAGTATTAATTTTTAGTTCATTTGTAAAACATTTAGAGCTTTATACGGTTTGGTGCCGGGAAAATCAAATCCGTTTCTGTACAATTACAGGCGAAACCACACCTTCCAATCGGGAGAAAGCTGTTATTGAATTTCAAGAAGATGCCACCTTATTGTTTTTCATATCCTTGAAAGCGGGAGGCGTTGGATTAAATTTAACCGCTGCTTCTTATATTTTACTTTTAGACCCTTGGTGGAATCCTTTTGCTGAAAATCAGGCAATTGGACGAGCACATCGAATTGGACAAAAAAATAAAGTTAGTGTTGTTCGATTTATTTCAAAAGATACTATTGAAGAAAAAATAGTGGCACTTCAACAGAAGAAAAAAGACATTTCCAGTAGTATTATTGGTTCAGATGAAATTCCAGAAGAGCTTGTTTTAGAAGAATTATTAGCTTAATACCAAATAC
>Ga0247722_10000705_pt1 | contig 19672 bp, 15 predicted proteins | sample MSEWelMarce3H_FC_FD_189094 | JGI IMG/M metagenome (GOLD analysis project Ga0247722, IMG submission 189094) | Subsurface sediment microbial communities from gas well in West Virginia, United States - MSEEL Well Study Marcellus 3H_FC | ecosystem: Environmental > Terrestrial > Deep subsurface >... | reverse complement strand
TGCCAGAACTGATAAACCCAACCCAAACTGTCTTGAGCTTGGAATATTTCAGGCGCCAAACCGAGAACCAAGGTTTCTAAATCGCGCTGGAGCTCTAAAGCGAACTGCAATTGAAATACCGGCGAGTCGGTGCGGAAGATTTGCGGCAGCATTTTAGACGCGAGCACACCAGCCAGTTCCCAGCCATTAGTACAGGCTTGTTCAAGGTCGTCTCGGAAGACTTTTTCTTCAATTAAATCATTGCAGTCCTGCAAGGTAACCATGGTATGTTGGTCATACATCAGCAGGCTGTTTTGTTCTAAGAAGCGCGCAAACAGCATGCGATGCCAGTGCTCGTAAGCGACCTCTGCCACTAACTTCTGGATACTTTGCTCGCCATTATCGTGCCTGATATCACCTAATTGCCGGCCATGCGCCCTTAAACGGTTACGTAGCGTTTTTTGTTCATCGTTAAAATAGTCAGGAACACTTCTATCGGCTACGGCTAAATGTTTCAGGGCTTGGCTTGCAGCTTCTTCGGCAATATCACGCGCCTTGATGACGGTACGCTCCAAGCCTGAGCGTAAGGTTTTATCCAGCGCTTTACGAGTAGAGGTTGCAGTGTTGAGTAATGTTGTCATTAGAAAGTCACCGGTCCGTCATTTAACTTTGCCAAAACATCTTGTTTTACCTGGGCTAACCAGGTGTCTAGTTCTGCTTCACTGTTTACTGTGATCTTGGGCGTGCTATACCGCTGCACCTTGGGTAATAACAGCGCAACTGCTTCTTGGCGGGCATTTTCAAATTTGCTTGAAAGCGAATCTTTACGGTCACTCCACTGTCCTAAATCAAAAGCATTTAGTGCATCGATGAGCTGATCGGTGGTCGAAAGTTCAGGTGAGGACATTTCATGCAGCGAACGTTTATCCAGGATGGCTTGCTGCTGTTCAGTGGACAGTTGCTGCCAATGAGTATCCGCCTGTAAAGCACCTAAACACCGCTGATATTCGGTTTGATAGGCATCGATTCGATGGCGCAGTGCTTCACGAAGTTTGGTTACTAAATCCTTCGTGATACTGCTGACAGGGTTGGGTTCATCCAGTAGCGAGCGATTTTTGATAATGGCATCTTTTAGCTCGTTCGCCGGGACATAAAAAGCGAGATCTTTACTGAGATCAAGTAAGTCGTTGAGTTGCAGCCAATCACTGCGACGTTTGGCAATTTTTTCTGCTGTTGCTTGCCAGTCAGTCAGCGCATTTTTAATGGCATCCTGGTTGTCTAGAATTGCCTGCAGCTGGCCATTACCAGATTGACGGGCAATCTCATCAAAAACAGCGGTATCAGGTTTTACTGGGAAAGGTGCAAGACCGCTGGCTTTTTCTGCAAGCTCTCGGCCTTTTTCAGCAAGCAATACTGCCTTGGCTTTTTCTTCACCCGATTCACACTTAATCCCTGCAGCATTGATTACGCCGCGGATTTTGATCAAATCTACAGTGCGGATCGTCAGTTTTTCCGGACGGAAGGTAGTATGCGGAAGTTGTTTACGCTCAAGATCTGACGCTTTTATGCCTTGCTCTGCAATTAAAATGCCAGAAGCCAACATGGCATAAAGTGCACCTTCAACAGCATCTTGTGACCAGCCATATGGCGGACCTTGGAACTCATCCCGGATCTCTTTACCTTGCTTGGAAACACCAATAAAGCTCTTAATCTTGGCGCATACGGCATGTTTTTCCGGATCATCTTTATGGTCGATTGCCTCCAGCGCATTTTGGCCACCGTCTTTGCGGGCACGTTCATAGACCTTCGGCCAGCCAGGATGATCAGCACTGTCAAAATCACGGTATAACCGGATGACAGATGCTTTGGCTGCTTTTTCGACACGCTCGTTAATGGTGTTACCATCAACCTCATTACCGCCTGCTTGCAAGACCATGACACCTTCAAAGACTTCCTTGAGCAGTGTTTCAACATTGCGCAATGCGTCACGTTTACGTGTTTCCATCGCGCTACGGGCGTCTTTCCCCGCTTCAGTGCCAGGTACACCGCGTTTTTGTAATGTCGCATCGGCTGCATGAGCGGCGATAATAGCGGATGTTAGCTCAGAGCGATTTCTTGCTGGAATAAACAAGAAAATGGTTGGCTGTTCAGGAGCCATGCGACGCGCTTCGGTAAGGAAGCTTTTTTCATCAATACTCCATCCATCCTGGATCCACACATAAATTTTCTTGTTCGCATCTCGTGGCAGTTCAGAGTCAAAACAAGGGATTAGTTGTCGAACTTCGTTTGTCTTACCCTGAGTGAGTCTGATTTGCCCAAGGTCATTGCGGATTTTTTTATGCAGCATATCCATACGCAAATTTTCGACTCGCTGCATATTTCCGCGTAAATCAGCTTCTTCCTGGCGAAAGGTATCATGCCACTGTGCACTTTCTTGCGTTTGTACACGGTATTCGGTCCCCGAAGCGGTTTGCATAGACATGATATGCCCGTCTTCAACGAGCGCTTTCAACTGTTTTGGTACCGCAGTGCGAATGTAATCTTTGCCGTTAGCGAGGTCGTCAATCAGCAAGTCTGACAACATTTCTGCAGTTGCTCTTACACCACAATCTGCAGCAGGCTCTGTTGGCAACTTACCAATCAACAACACCAACGACAGGATCCTTGATTTAAGCTGACTATCTTCGTCACCAGAAGCTAAGCGGCCAATAATTTCGCCCATCTCTTTTGAAATGACGCCAGTCTGGATCAGGTTTACCGATATCTGCTCGTAGATAAAATCTGCTGGTACCACATGGCCAAGTGGTTTATCGGCTGTAGCCTGTGCGGCTTCGTGGATCACTTTGAGTTGGTTACGAAGTTGCGATACTGTGCCTGTGGTATCGACAATACGAAGCACTTTTTCCCAAAAACGGCGACGCACTGGCAGTAATGGATAATCGGCAACCATCACTTTTTCATCATCTCGGTGGAATTCGATCCGAGTGCCGCGCAATTGCCGTGAGATCTCGCCAAGTTGAGATTTTAGGATTTGATCGATTTCTGGCTTGGCCGATTCTTTTTTCTGCAAGATGACTTTGCGGATCACCGATTCCACATCGGTATCGGATAGCTGAATTGGAATTTGAAAACGGCCCATTAAACGTTGCAGGTTAGGCATGCCTGATAAAGCATTTTGCCCGGTACCCACAAAAAGCAGCTTGTTTGAAAACGCAGGATGCTTACAACAAGTTTCGACAACTTCTTGAACCATATGGGATTTTTCAGCATCGTTACCTACGTACTGCTGAACTTCATCAAGAACAATTAATGTTAGTGGGAATTTGTCATTAACTGATAAGGCTTCGCTGATAGCAGTAACCATCTGCGTGTTGGTGACATCCGAAACATGCGGATACTGCTCTTTGAGTAGTTGGCGTACTTGTTTAATATCATCGGCTAATGTTGGATCTGCAGCTAATAGTGCTGCAGCTATACTGCGAGACATATACAGGTCATCAAGCTCTTCCAGCCATTTATCCCCATCTTCTTCCACGGCAGATTTTACTTGGGCAAGCAGGCCAGATTTTTTCAACCACATGACAAAACGCGCCTGATGATATTGCTCAGGCAATCCAGCCGATTTGAAAACAATGTTCAACAATGCCAATCGAACATTGTTATCAGCACCAGCCCCTAAGGTTCCCGATGCAGCATGCAAACCGCCAAATCGTTTCGCCTGGTTACTTAACTCTATGAGTTGTGCTTGCACGTCGTCAGGCAGATCCGCGATATCCCGAGCGGTCGCATGATCTTCAAACGCTTGGTTTACCCATAGTGCGCGCAGCATTTTAGCCAGGTGAGACTTACCTGAGCCAAAGAAGCCTGAAATCCAAACGCCTGGTTGCTCGTGGTCGTCGTTCAAATTACGTAAGTATGTCGAGAGGATTTTCTCTAGACCCTTTTCATATTCACCGTCACAAACAAAAGTTTGTAATTCATAACGCAGTGTTTTGAGCGCCTGAGACGACTGGTCATCCTTTACTTCAGCTACACCGTTGTTAGCTAGCCTGTTTTGTTGTGGGTCGAGTTGATAAATCTCTCTATTCAACATAGTTACTTTAACTCCTTGTTATGCCTAGGCTTAGTTTTCTGCCGTAATAGCAGTGGCCAAATAACCCCAGCCGTCTTTGGCATCCAATAATCGGTATTTGTTGTCAATATATTCGCCCGGGAACAACACGAGTAAGCGCCCGGGGATAAATGCAGAAAGTTGTTTTACGAAATCTGATACAGAGGCAAAACCAAACAAAGTACCGCAACCAACAAGCGCAACCAGGGTGTTTTCATCCACTTTCCCCTCAAGTTCTGCTGCCAGTTTCTCTACTGATTGCTTTGCGAAAGTTTTATATTTCGGCTGTAAGCTATCTGGTTCTTCAAAGTAATCTTCACGATATTTTTGGCTCGCCATCCACTCAGGAAATAAGCGGGTGATATCCAGCTTTACCCATTTATGGTTGGCCTGTTCAGTGGCGAATTTAAATTCTTCAACGCGGGCCCTTAGCTTGAGTTCATCTTCTTTGTGATAAACAGCGAATAATACCCGCTGCTCATTTGCCAAGCCTTTGGTCCATGGAATACTGATAAAGCCGGCGTAACTTTTAATCAGGCGCTCTAATCGATTACTCATGACGCATTAATTCCTCTTCCCTTGTTAACAGATCAGGAAATCCGACTTCGATAACTTCACTCGAGTGTTTGAAGGTAATCAAACCGCTATGACTTGCGATTCGGGCTAGTTCAAGCAGGCGCTCAGTTCGGCATTCCAGCATTTGCATCCATTCTGTAGAAAATAATCGGTTACCAGTCGCGCCCTCGATGTAGCCAATTACCAGCGCAAACACGACATTAACCGCACGGATTTCAGGCTCAGAACGGAATTTTTTTGTTCGTCCGGTCAAATAGCCAGCATTGGTCCAAGTGCCATTTACGTTTTGGGCAACAGATTTTAAAGTTGCTGCGCTGAATCGCTCTGGAAAACGCTCTGCAAATAGATTTTCCATTTCTTGGCGCGACAGTAATTGCCCTAACTGAAGCTCCATGACTTTTTGTTTGGACAAACGCAGCAGAGGATCACGTGTTAGCCCCATTTGGCATGCAAGCACAGCTCGAGCGTTTTCATCGGCATCCCAGAGCAGACGGAATATACGAAAGAGCGGAATGTCGGTGCTCATGCCGTATAAATCAACCAAGTGTCGCCAAGTAAGTTGCCTTGCCTTTAAGGTGGGTTTATTCAGCAAATTGTACTGTTCGATATCTTGCTGATAATCGAATGCCGTTGCATTAGCGGGTCGATGAGAGAAAAGCTCTGTGATTTCAGAGAGCATCATGGTTCGGCTAGCATGAGCACCATTACGGCCGTATTTAAAGCCAAATTTGGCCAGCATTTGTTCATTAATCATTTCTAATACCAGAATAAGGTTCAGCCGGAGCCAAGGTCAGCACGCTGCTCATCAGGATGTTACTGCGTATTTCTTCATTATTTTTCAACCAAAGATGATGGCTCTCTGGGGACAAGCTATGTTTTGGCGTGACATCCACATTCCAGTTGTGTAACAAGTATTTAGCTTCTGCCAACCTGAGGTTGAGCTCCAGCATCTTGTCGATCATCTGAAAATCTAATTCAATCGCATGTGGGTGCCGATGTAACGGGTGCGGTACTAACAACAAAGTGACTTCTTGCTGCCACTCGCTATCACATTCCGCTTTTTCGCTCTGAGTTGGCGGTAAAGTGGAAGGTTTAATATCAATAATCCGAGAGCAGACAAAATCTCGAAACTGACACGACTTCCTATCAAAACAACGAACGTGCCAACGAGTCCCACTATTCAAAAAGGCGTGCGGGACAATGTCACGCTTAGAAGTCCCGGAAGATAGAGAGGCATACTCAATTTGTAGTGCTTGTTGTGTAAAAATAGCCCGACTCAACGCTGCAACAATTTCTGACTTAGCAGTAATCAAACTCGCAGCTTTTACAACAGTGATCGGTACGATGGGTTCGTTGCCTGAAGTGTTTACCGCAAAATTTGATAAAACGGTATCAGCGTTGTGCTCAAAAAGTGGTTGAAATGATTCCGTTCTGTAGTAACGCTTTGTTTCGTGCTTTAAAACCAAATTATCCGCTGCAAGCTCCTTGTACAAAGCAAAGTCACGTGAGCTTGAAGCAAGTCCCATCTGAAATCGTTCCGTAATATCGTTACGAGCGACACTGCCAAAGAACTCAAGGCAAAAGTCTATGTAGGTTAGTCGTTCACGCTGTCCATGACTTAACTGGCTATTCACTCGCGTACCTTTTTAATGAACGAAATTTCATAGAGCAACTCTAATACTTTAAGACATACAAAGCAATCATTTTGATAGCATCTTTTTGACAGCACCAGGGTGAAAAACAATTAGTTGATGAGTACATGGCGTGGGAGGGTTTAAAGAATGATCCTTGGAGAAATGAAATTTGATTTTCGCTATCACAGAGTTCGAGACTCAGAAAAATCAGAATGCAATTAGTATTTAATTAGGATCTGTTCTTTCGTCTATCTTGTTTTAGAGAATTCATCTTAAAATCATAAGATTATGCTGTTCTTAGCAGTCAAACCGTCAATCTTTAGCAATATCAACTTAGCGAGTACTTCAAATGGAATTTAGTCAGTCATATTGGTTTGTCGGCGCCTCTTGGGATGGTGCTGATCAAACGCCAAGGTTTGTGGCCGAAGGGATATGGGAAAATGGCTATGACGATAAGTACACCGAATTAGTAAATGCGGTTAAACCAGGAGAACTGATTGCCATTAAGGCCGCTTATACCAGAAAAGGTGGTGTTGGCTTCAATACTCGTGGCCATACAGTATCTACGATGGCTATTAAAGTGATAGGTAAAGTTGTTAAAAATCACAAAGATGGCAAAAGACTTGATGTTGCATGGAAGGCACCTTTTACTAAACCTAAGGAATGGTATTTTTATACTCACATGCGCACTATCTGGCACATAAGACCAGGTGAATGGTTAGCAGACGCATTAATCGCCTTTACCTTTGAAGATAAACCACAGGACATTGATAAATTTAGAAATTCCCCATTCTGGCGCGAACGTTTTGGAGATATTGATGAAGATGATGTGCGGTTTAAATGGACTGCTTTTTATGAGGCGGTTGCTTCGTCATTGCTTGGATATCAGCATAACAGACAGCCCCTAGTAGACTTCGCACTGCAGCTGGCAGAAAAGTATCAATTATCTTACCTGCAAGGAAAGGGGTTGGATGACATTGATCCATTTACATTTATTGGCATGTTTAATCGCAATCAGACTTTTGATAACAGGCGCGCGATAGCAAATGACGTGGCTACTTTCTTAAATGTAAAAGAGACTATACCTGGAACTTTTGAAGCCATCCCCTTACTGAACAATCAGAAGTCATGGTTTATCTGGGGTAAAGATGATGGCCGCGGCGAGCAGGATATTAACAATCTTTGGCAGTTATTTAAAATTGCACTGTTATTTGCCGACGACAGTGAGGATATCGGCAGTGAGTCTTTTACTGAGGTCTATGACCAGGTCACAAAGCAAAAAGGAATTCGCTGGAATATCACAATGGGGTTGTTTTGGTGTCGGCCTTGGTTTTTCCCGACATTAGAAACGCAATCTATGGAGTATTTAGGCTCACTCTCGTGTAAGCCTGATTGTACTGGACCCAAACGCACTTGCACCGGTGAAGAGTATTTAACGTTGCGAAGCAACTTACTAATCCGTTTTAGCGAAGATACGTTTCCGGTTCACTCCTTTCCTGAATTATCGTTAATGGCGTTTTCTCGGGACAACAAAGTCACGCCAAAACGAGGTAACGCCTGGAAACCACTGGTTTTAGAACGGATACGTGATCTGTGTCTTCGGAAACAAAATGCCGATTTTAGCCGAAAAGAGTTTCATGAAAATTACCTTATTGAGTTGGCTGAAATGTTTCCTGATAACAATACCCCAGACATGTCGATTGACCGAACGACCCAGGCTCTACGTGATGACGGGATCCTAGAGTTTGTTAGTTCCGGTCAATACCGTTGGCTGGAGTATGACGAGGACTTACAGGATGGCGAACCTGATGAACCAGTGTTTATCAAACAAGCCGAAACATATGATCTGGCAAACATACAACGTGAAGGATGTTTTATAGAATTTCCAATCCTGGAAAGCATGTTACGAGCGCTCAGGGACAAGAAAAATTTAATCTTGCAAGGTGCGCCTGGCACAGGCAAAACATGGCTTGCTAAACGGCTTGCTCTAGCACTGATTGGTGAGAAGTTACCTGAGCGGATTAAAGCAGTTCAGTTCCATCCGAACATGTCCTACGAGGATTTTATTCGTGGTTGGCGCCCCTCTGAAAACGGTCAGTTAACCTTAACTGATGGACCATTTCTTGATTGGGTTGACCTTGCATTGAAGTACCCGGCAAACAAGTATGTTGTGGTGATTGAAGAGATTAACCGTGGCAATCCAGCACAGATTTTTGGTGAAATGCTGACATTGCTCGAAGCAGACAAGAGAACCCCAGAAGAAGCAATGCAGCTTACTTATTCTCGGGAAGGCGAGTTAGTGCACATTCCTTCCAATCTATATGTGATTGGTACTATGAATATTGCAGATCGCTCTTTGGCTTTGGTTGATCTCGCCTTCCGACGCAGGTTTGCGTTTATTAATTTGATGCCTCTTTATAACGACACCTGGTTCGATTGGGTATGTACTAACAAAGCAATTAGCACAGAGATACTTCAAATCATCCGACAGCAAATGGTTCGGTTAAACAAATCTATCTCTGAGGATGAACGTTTAGGTGAGCAGTTTCAGATTGGCCACAGCTTTTTTACTCCGGCGAAAGGTCAAGACATAACGGATGCAAAACAATGGTACTTACAGACTATTCAGAGTGAAATTGCCCCGTTATTGCAGGAATATTGGTATGACGCACCACATAAAGCTAAGGAGCACATTGCGGTGTTAATGGGAGCGATGTAAGCAATGCAGGTACCACTCAGTCACGAATGCGAAGGGATCCCGCTGCAGAACTTATGGTTACTTATGCTTTACGCCTCTGATTTCAGGTATCAGGCTCATCAACATCGTGGTGTAGAGAATTTTGATGAGCACTTGGCTGATTTGGTGGGTGACGTGTTATGCAATCAGGTAATGCTCCGTCTAAGACGCCGTTTGTCTTATGGCTATCGCAACAATGAGGCTGAATTGAACCGAGTCCGTGGCCGCATAGACGTGCTCGAAACGAATACTAAATTGCTTTTGTTAAAAGGTAAGGTGGCTTGTCGATTTGAAGAGTTATCAATTAACACTCCTCGAAATCAGTACATTGCTTCGGCATTGCATAAATGTCTTGGCTTGGTAAGAAGCCAAGAGCTGAAGTATACAGCTAGAAAGCTGCTCAACGAGATTAGCAGTTTAGGCGTTCAGGCTGGATACCATTGTGTGTATCGACCTGCTGATGATCAGTTTTCCCGGCACGAAGCTGATGATAAAAAACTGATTGATACTGCCGAGTTAATGCACCTATTAGCACTAATCAATGAGAGTGTTGGCGGTAAATGGCTGCCAACTCCAGATAAACAAGCTTACTGGGTGCGAAAGCTTTTTGAAAAAGCGGTAGGTGGTTTTTATAGCTTACATCTTGATAAAACTTGGTCTGTTAGGCAAAACAAAAAGCTTAACTGGCAAGTTGAACAAATGACCCGCAATATGGCAAGTCTTTTACCCGGCATGGAGGTGGATATCTTCCTTGAAAATGAGGAGCTGTCTCGGCGGGTCATTGTCGACACCAAATTTACAGCAATTACCAAGCTGAATCGATTTGGCGATGAAACTTTAAAAAGCTCCTACATCTATCAACTTTTTGCCTATTTACGTTCGCAAGAAAAGGATTCTGACAAGCTTTCGCTAAACTCTGAAGGGATGTTGTTGCATCCTTCTATGGGTTGCACCTTTAGAGAATCGATTGTGATCCAAGGACATAAGATGCAATTCAACACAGTCGATCTCAGTCAATCGGCAAAAGTAATACGCAGTGAACTATTAAGCTTAATCCAATGATTAATGCCTAGCTGAGTCTTCTGGCCGGAGCTCCAATATCCGGAAAGGTTGGGCATGCATCTAAGGGCTGTCGGACTGCTGTTGGGATACATATGCCAACACCTGCTCTCGCTGCTCTTGAGTTAACTTACTGAATTTTAATATAAGTTCTGCCATCTCGTCCGAGTCACAGTAAAGATAAGCAACTGGTACGTCTAGTTGCTCAGCTATCTTTTTGGCCATATTGAAATCTGGCTGATGCTTGCCACTTTCGTACTGATTCATTCTTGCGCTTGCCGACGTGCTTTCAAGGCCCATGCGTCGCCCCAACTCAGTCTGGCTGATCGCTTTCTTTTTTCTGGCAGCTTTGAGTCGTTGAGGAAAACAGGATTCGTACGCCAATTGATTGATTTCATGTCTAATTCCGAATCCAAAGATTGTCTTAGGTTTTCTCAATCCGTTATACTAAGTAATTCTTTGGATTTTTCAATCCTCGAGTATCCAAAAATTAAAAGGCAGCAGTATGTCAGTTCGGAAGATTATTATTCAGACCATTAAAACGAATGGATTGACTTCATTCACCCTTGAGGAACTAAAAGTCTTATGTCGTGAGTTAGTTGCGGCCTCACCTGAGCAATACAGTCAAAAACTATATAAAAATGTGTGGAATCTGAAGCAAAAAGGTCTTTTGGATATCGAAAAACAGCAAGATCCGAAGGAAAACCGATACGTCGTAACCCCTCAATTGCTTTTAGAAATGTCTATAGATAGTCCAGCTGCTACATCAAACCATAAAAGCTCTTTCCCAGAGTTTTTGGATACACTAAGAAAACGCCTTAACCAGTACAGCACGGACCTAGCCACTACAAGCGCAGAAGCTCAGGAATATCAAGACCTGGCAAAATGCTTCCCTGAACAGCGCGCGTCTTTAGATGTGAAATATAATAACGCCTACGAGAGAGCTGTAGAATTGCGGGGCAAATTGAGAGCCATTGAAAATGAGTTGCAGGATCATGCTCTATGATTTTGCGTAACTGGCAATCAGAATGTGTAGCTATCGCCTTTGATAGGTTCCGCAAGAAGCAAAAGCACTTTATGGTGCTTGCAACACCGGGAGCTGGTAAAACTATCATGGCTGCATCACTTGCAAAAAAACTTTTCGATGACGATCTTATTGATTTTGTAGTCTGCTTTGCACCGTCAGTTTCTGTGCAAACAAGTATGCAAGAAACCTTTTCTCGAGTCTTAGCCAAACCTATGCATGGCAAACTGGGCGCAGCCGGTGGTGTGTTTACTTATCAATATTTAACCAGTAGTAAAAATGCAGATTGGTCGTTTCTAAAGAATTCCCGCGTTTTGGCAGTTTTTGATGAAATTCACCACTGTGGTGGTCTGGATGTCGAACTTTCCAATGCCTGGGGGCGTGAAGTGCTGACGACGATAAGCAACAACGCATCCTATATTATGGCAATGACTGGCACACCTTGGCGAACGGATCAGACGCCAATTTCATTGGCAAGGTACATCGAACCTGATTTCAATATTCAGTTGGACTATGCATACACTCTCGCTGAAGCAATTCGCGATAACGTCTGCCGTGTGCCTGAAATTTCGTTAATCGACAACGACAATTTGATTGTAAAGCAAAAGAGTTTTACATCACTTTCCGCTGCTATTGGTCAATCTGACTTGCAATACGGAAAGATCTTAAATGACATGGGCGCATTAAAATATGCTTTATCGCTAGGTGTTTCGAAACTCGCCAAATTCCGAGCAGAACAACCTAACGCAGCTGGATTAATTGTCGCCAGCTCTGTAGAAGCGGCGATTCGTATCCGCGACATGTTGACCAACAAATTGCGACAGACGGCAGTTTTAGTCACTTACAAAGAGAATAATCCGCAAGAGATCATCGAAGCTTTTAGGACATCAAATGTGCAATGGATTGTCAGTGTTGCGATGGTTAGCGAGGGAACCGACATTCAGAGGCTGCGTGTCTGTGTGCATCTAAGTAACGTGCGTACCGAGTTGTTCTATCGCCAAGTTCTTGGCCGCATTTTGCGGCAAATGCCAAATATCCCAAATCGCATAGCCAATTTCATTACTTTTGCCGAACAGTCTATGATCGATTTCACAAAGCGGTTGAAACAAGATGTTCCTGAAGTTGTTGTTAGGCATGAAAAATTCGATAAGAAAAATAAAACCAATCAGTCATTGTCTATTTCCACTAACACTGTAATTCGTGGCACGGAATCTGATTCCTTAGACAGCGGAAAAAACTGGCAAGCAGAAAAAATGAAACCAACTGAACCAAATCAGCCTGCCCAGTTATCGATATTTCGACTTCAGGGGCAATACCGGCAACAGGTATTTTCAATTTTCTAAATACAAAATCCAAATATAAGTTTACTGCCTGCAAGTAGCATCAATTAAAGTCTGGACCTTGTCTGATGGAAATATTGATTTTTTAATCACTCGGCTTCGATGGACCTCCAAGGAGCCGGACATTGTTCTCTGGAAGTTGGGCACGGAACCTCTGATTCTCCAGAGTAAGTTCAAGAATGATAGCCTGTGCATCCAGCAGCTGACTTAGCGCCTTATCGCGCTGCTGCTCCAGAGCCATATATTTCTCTTTTAAGTTACGGTTTCTCGAACGCTGACTAAGCATCATTTGCCTAGGGGATTTTTGAATTTGCTCATCTTTGTGAGCCTCAATCCAATTTTGAATCAATGACACCAGTTCTGGAAATCGTGACCTTCGAAGAGCGGAAGGATCTACGCCAGCTTCTTTGGCAACGTTATTTTGGCTAACTGGCGAACCTTTTGGCAAGATATCGGGTTTGCCAATCTTAAGGCGTTCAAATGCGTCCATGAATTTAAGTTCAGCTTTGCTAATTTTTCTTGGTTCAATTGTTTTTGATGACATGGATTGCTCGCTCTGCCGATTCTAGTTGTGCTTGTAACGATTCATGGATTGGTGAGCCTTCTTCAGCCTGGCTAATCTGAATTAAAATCACTTCTTTGAGGTCACTAATGATCGGTAGTTTTTTTCGGTCCAATAATGCAGACTTACATGGTTTATCCTCACCAAACCCCATACAAGAGCTGATGTTACTAATACCGCCTAAAGGACATGGTGGGCCTAAGTTTGCACAGCCACCCAAAAAAGTTTGTCGGTAACTTATCCGCCCTTCCTTTGCTGCCTTGGTTAGCTGCTTATGGTCTTTTTCAGAAATTTCATGAAGAATTTGTTCCTTCCGCTTTTCGCCATGAGGAGAAACATATTGATCGGATTGTAATGACTTAAATTCACGTACCATTGCTTGATACATTTCACGAAGGTAGTATCCGCGGGCTTCATCATTCAAAGGGTTTTTTAGCCGATAATAATTTTTGCCGTAGTATTGACTCATGGCTCGACTGGCATGCTTCAGTTGATACTGAAGTGATGCTTCGCTCACCAAGCCGCTGGCAAGCATATTTACCGCACCGGTACGTCTTAGTTGATGCCACGCTAATGGCCATACCTTACCAACTGCAAACTTTTCTGGATCGAGGCCATCAGTCAGCCTGTTCGCTATCTCCATATCTGATTCTGTAATTGTCAGTTCTTTAGCATCGAAGAGTTTTGGCCAGATGTTCCATACATCACCATAAGTTCTAACCTTTTTGAATTTTTTGATTGGTTGAGATAATGGTGCCCTTGGGCTCCATGGCTCATGAGGCAGAGACTGCAACAACGGATTGTCAATATCTTTTTTGGACATTGTGATAAATGGGTTTTGTAAAGCAGCCTTCATACGCATATTTGCTACAGACTTCATCGCTTGAATTGCCACTTCAGCTGATGGCGAAACAATCCAGCGAGCATCTCCATCTTCAATGGTTTTGGTCGTAATACCTTTTATGAGATGAATGTCATTACCCAAAAGATCGGACTCGACCTCATAACAATCGGCTCTTAGTTTTGAACCCTCCTCAATACGCATCAGAGAAAAATTCAAAATATATGAAAGGCCGACTTGGCATACTAAGCTAAGATAGCTAGAGAGAGTGCGCGAGGCCATATTATTCTTGGTATTACACCATTTATCTAAAAGGTGTTCTATTTTGTATTTTTTGGCTGTCGCTCTGAATGCGCCATGAATTACTTTTCCAGATCTCTTCAAACCGATTGATCGTGTAGACTTAAATGGAGCATCTTGACCAAGTCCTCCAAAGGAGTTCGATAGACTTCCCCCGGCATTTTTTGCATATGCATCCAGACAAAAATCATAACAAGCTTCGATGGCATATCGGTGTGCCATAAAGTCGTCTAGGCATTCCCGCAAGCGAGAAATCTGATAACTCCATATACGAACTGGAATATAGGCTGTCTGCGATACCTCTGAATCAGTAAAAACTTCACTGAGAATTTTCATTCCATCTTCGTTGAGTATGGAAAAACCCAACTGCTCCCGCGCAAATATCAGACCATTTAGGTATGTGAAAAGTCTATTTCCCTTAGAGGGGTAATAGTTAGCCAGCTCTTTGATTACTCTCGGGAACTTATATAGCTCAGATGCTAACACCCCATTATCACTGCAAGCGACAAATAGCGGTTTAATGGCTTCAAATCTAAAGAGCAAAGAACTGGCAGTCCTAGCAGCACCTGTTCCCCAAAGCCACCAAGCCACAACCTGACGTAATAATGAAGCATTCTCAGGGCTTACTTTCTTTCCCTTTCCAGGCCCGTCGCCAAAATAAATGGTTTCTGTGTGCCCTGCCCATGGCGAAAGATCCCAACGAACGTCACCATAGCGTGAAACTACATTGCCTTCATCATCAATAACCACGGGAAAATCTAGCGGAGGCGGCCAACTAGTTGGTTTAAAGTTTATAATGTTCTGCGTAGCTAAAGATGACTCCATTTGTAATCCCGGCAGCTCAGCAATATTCATACAAGTACCTCCAACAGCTTAATGTGTCCGTCCCAATTTGGATGATACCTGCCAGCTCGTATTGAATCCTTTGCTTCTTTAACCCACATAGCTCGAATCTCACTACCTGCAGCAATCGCTTCAAGTTTTTGATTGATTCTGTCGATGACCCTGTAACCTGGATGTATTTCTTGTTTCTCTGAAGGCTTATACAATGACGTTTCCAGACCTTTGATGTACAGATGAGAAGCGAGCTTCCAGCAATAATCGTAACTCAGAATATCTCTATGTTTTGTACAAAAAAGACAACCTTCTGGACTAATACAATCTGGTTCTGGAGCTTCGCTAGGGAAGTTAAATATCTGCTCCGGTTTATGGCTTTTGTCAGTGCAAACACCTGGACCAGGCGGCGAAAAAGAAGGATCTGTAGCTCTGTGGAATTGAATAATTTCGGCGACGGCTGATTGATGATGTGGCATCTCATAGTCACGCAGAAGAACGCCTTTATCATGTGCCATTTGATCGGCTGTTATATCTAAATCTTGACCGCGTCTCAGCAACCAATTTACTCTTGTCTTTCGAAGTTGTTGTGGTCCAATAAATGATAAACTAATCTTCTTAAGGGCCTCTTTAGTAGTATAAAAACCTACTTTAGCGTTTTTGACTCGGATCATACCTCGACTCAAAAGCGGAAATAAACGAGTGTCCTGATCGCTAAATCCCGTTTCATCGAGCCAAGCCAAATATTTTTCTAAATGTTCCCTATAAGATTTGAAACAACGAAAAATTGCCTCTCCATCACGGCGGCCTTTATAAACCCGAAAAACCTCTAGATCCTCACCATTTGATTTCCAACGATAATTCTCTCTTTCGAAGCTCGCAGCTTGTGTTAGATTCATGCCTGTTTGCGCAACAAAAATTAATAACTCACATTCAATCCTTAGGTTAAGGATCCCAGAGCGTTTGTGCTTGTCGAATAAACTTTCGTTATCATTCAATGGTGCTCTTACAATCTCAGCCCTGTGCCTAAAATAAGGATTTTCAATAAGATTAGTATCAATTTCTGGTGTTATTAAATTACCAGCCAAAGTCAATATTTTACCATCACCGACATCTATCAAAATCGGGATTTTTCCTCGAACCGTTGCCAGATCCAATGCTGCACATATTTTTGTTAATACATGACCATACCTGAATGTATGGCTTAGATTCTCTTTATCAGCTAGAGTCCCTAAAACGCGCTTTTTCTGAGGTGGCTTTCTTATTCTTGTTTGTAGTAACAGCACCCCACCTGGTTTAGGACCTGAGAACTTAAATGCCTTCGATATTAGATTTGCCATTCTGGACGCTTGTCTATAGGCGTAAATTTCACTTATTTCTTTTTGTATCTGAGATCGATGTATTTGAAACTCGGTCCATCGCTTAAAAATATCTATGAATGTTTCTCGAGAAATGCATTCTGAATTCATTTCAGACCATACAAAAATTCGCCAAAGCACTTCTAAGCTAGATTCAATCAGTGCTCTAGATTTACCTAAGCTGATCATAGAAGAAATCGCTTCATGAAATGCAACGACTAATGGAATCCTGACTTCAATTGGTTTTCCAAAAGCGCCCTCATCAATCAAAATCATCGCAGATTTACGGGGCACTCCGGCTGCACCATTGAATAGCAGTATTTTCAAATCCCATGGCACTTGGTGTGTGCCGATTGGATAATTGGGAAACCTTAGATCTAAATCATTCATCAGCCAATCCTCTTACCAGTCCCATAAACAGGTTGGTAAAAGCATCCGCTGCTTCAGCCATCGCTTTGTTAGCTTCGAGAAATTTGATGTACTTCATAGTTGTGCTTTCGTCTTTATGTAGACAGGATTCCCTAACGAACTGAATAGCATCACCAACAGGCATGAACTTAAGCGCGACCCTCATTAACTCTGTAGCAAAGGTTGCTCGGGTTCTATGAAAGTGAAAGCCACGCAACACTTTAATTCCTGCTTTTTTTCCTGCAGCTCGAAGACGAGACATCTCAACGTTTACAGCACGACTATCATCACCACTATATGAGTTCCCATAACGTGTCAGGAAAAGAAGGTCTTGGTTTTCGACGCTTGCTAATGATTGTCGCTTTAAACGTCTTGTACTCATTGAATAATCGAGCAGAGTCACAAGCAATTCATGTGGAATTGGTACTCCACCAGAAACACTAAATTTGGTTGCAACTGGAGGTCTTGCTGCTGGTCCAACAGCTAAACGTTTCCAACCAACCTCAGGAACGATCGTTGCTTGCTGTAAAGTTTTAACTTTTAGATCAGTTATTGTTCCTAATCGCAACCCTGTAAAGAAGCCTATTCTTAGCATCAATGAAAGCTCTTCAGTTGAGTGGCTATCTGCTAAAGCCAACACTTCTTTCATCGCTGAAACGGACACTGGCAATAATCCATCTTCCAGCTGAATTGCTCCAGAAACCTTTCGATTTGGTATTGCGAGGTCAGTACTTGCAACTCGCATAGTGTGTTCAAGACCGAACGAATTGGTAAGTTTTATCCCTACAGAGCGCTGCTCCCACATTGGCCACTCTGGAGAAATGAGCCTCCGTGATTGCATCCATTTATAGAACCGAATAATCGCTGCCATTCTTTGAGATGTTGAACTAGGAGCAAGCTCACCATTATTTCTGGCTGCAACTAAAGCGCCTCTGAAGCGAGTAAGACATCGATCACTTTCTCGCTCTGGGAAATGCCACCACGGAATAGACTCTGATTCCAGCCACTTTGCATAGGCAAGTAAATGCGACATATTCGATCGCACAGTTTTCATATCGCGTTTGGAGGATGTAGCTTGATGCAGTGCCCAAAGATTAGCCTCTGCCCATGTTGAATTATCTTCCCAAACTATTTGTGGAAGATTTTTGATTGGTTTCCTTTTTAAGTCTTTCCAATGAAGCAAGCCATCATTTATCTCTGACCGTTGCGGTTGATAAAGAATAAATTCAAGACTAGCCATCTGGCCACTCCTTGAAAAGCGATATGCAATTCAAAGAGCCTAGTAATTTGTCACCATATGTTCAAGTATGGTGTGGAATTAAAAGAAGGGATGTAACGTTTGCCGCATGACGGATCCAGTACTTTTTCATGTGGTTGCGGCGCCATCATCTCAACAATGAGTTTTATCGCTCCGCGCGGAGTAAAATACTGGCCACGGTCTCCACGCAGGTTATCACCTACCACCTCTTGATAGGCTGCACCTTTGGCGTCCATTTCAGTTCGGGTAAAATCGTACTTGGCAAGCTCAGACACCATGAATGCTAAAGCACGGTCAGACAATGTAATTTCTTCATTACCAGAGAAAATCTCAGGGTAAGCTTTCTTTACCTTTTCAAATAAAGGGTTAATTCGGGCTCTGATTTTCTTACGGCCTTCGTCGTCAAATTGTTCTGTTGGCGAGGCCCAGAATTCGCGGTCTCGATTGCCGATACGCTCATCGTACATTTTTGAGAAAATAAGGTATAAGAACTGCCAGAATGCCGCATCTTTGGGCATCCCTTCGTTACCATGGATAAAGTTATGACAACGACGAAATGCCGTAAGTAACATTTCACGATCTGCAGTTCTTAGCTGAGCGTTAGAGGCCACATCTCTGCTACCTAAAGTTTCATCGGCTAATGGCCAGTCACCAACCGCATTGAATTTAGTATCGAAACGAGATTCTTCTTTCTCGACAAAGAAAAATTCAATGCCGTTGGTCCATAAACCCCAATGACACTTCTCCAGAAGATATTTACCAGCACTTTGCTCACGCATCATATCTTCCATGAGTTGAAGATCTTTTTGCGCTTGCTCATGATCTCGCATTTTTATCGCAGATTTTTTGCCTTTTTTGGGTTCACTGTCGCAGATAACAACCCGACGAATATTAGCCAACACATGGACTGAACCGTGCTCGTAAATAGCAATATCGATCTTTGCTTTTTTGCCGTTTACTGTTGTTACTACATCAAGAGCCATGTCTTCGGCACTGATGCCATATTCATGAAAAAGTGCCCTTAAGGTTTTCTGACGAACAAGCTCTTTTGGTGTTTCTTTAATTGGATTATTGGTTAAATAATCCAGCATCATGCCATCTTCTATCGCCAGCACGTCTTGTTTAGTCTGAGTGTTGTTAGTCATTTGTATCTCTTTTAATCGGTTTATTGGTCAGGTCTGGCCAAATGGCTGAAAAATCTCTGAAGCCAACACTACTGAAATTTTAATATTTAATACTTGTTTTAAGGCTGCAACGCATATGTTTTATACACCGGTGCAAACTATTGACCCATACTGCTTTTAGACGGGACCCATTCGAGAATTTCATGAACCTCACAGCCGAAAAACTCGCATAGCTTGTCAAGTGCCATTAAATCCAATTTCTGCGCATCCTCTTTATAAAGGAGTGTAAGCGTATTTCTACTTATGCCCGTTTCTCGTATCACATCACTAATACGCATTTTATGTTCGCCCATCAGCCGAGCGAGATGGCAGCGGATCATGATTTATCCTCAATCTAAAGTCACTTGAAAACAGGACTATTGGCAGGCGCTGTTGAATTTCCTACAACCGTAACAGAATTTCAATTTAAAACCACTTTTTTAAGTTGAAGTGAACTTTTTATAGTCAAAAATCACTACAATGTGTAG
>Ga0247722_10000704_pt1 | contig 19698 bp, 20 predicted proteins | sample MSEWelMarce3H_FC_FD_189094 | JGI IMG/M metagenome (GOLD analysis project Ga0247722, IMG submission 189094) | Subsurface sediment microbial communities from gas well in West Virginia, United States - MSEEL Well Study Marcellus 3H_FC | ecosystem: Environmental > Terrestrial > Deep subsurface >... | reverse complement strand
TTAGCATCAGTCAGCTGCAAAATCACCTGATCGGCCTATATTTCACCAGATTTTTGACCAATAACTCGTTATTGGCGCTGCAAATCCGGCAAAATCTGGTCTCGACCATGCGATTTTTCGCTTCGACTGTCTAAGTCCGACAGGCTGCTAGGTTTGATGCTTAGTTCACAATCTCTGTCCAAGCAGAGCGGCGGCCTCTTAACTTAGGTTTGAGAAGTGCCTGTCCTGGGTTGTGTGTGCCATCTGGCTTGACGTCGTTGCCGTCGATGCCGCCGCCGCCGCCGGTGTCGCCTTCCGTCGTTATGCTCGGAATTTGCTTTGGATCTTCATATGATGTGCCAAAAGCATCATCGCCAACGTTAATAGACTGAGTAATGGTAGGGTTAGAGCACATCCAATTGCTACTTATTTCTAATGGTAATAAATATTCTCTGCTTTTACCGTCTGGTGTGCAGATATCTCCAGTTGGAACCGTGGTGAAAAATCGTGCATTTTCTCCTCGCTGCATTGGATCGTTAGCAAGGCGTTCTTTGTTGATGAACATATCGGCACGCCAGCCACGTATTTTTTGCTTACACGCTAAAAGTGCAGCCGGAGTGTCAGTTGCTGTGGGGTCGCCGTTGCGAGTTAATTCGATGTTATTTCCATTCTTTTTAAACTGTAGCTGAGTCAATGCATCTGAACTACGTAAGGCTGTAAAAGCAGGATCTATAACGCTGGCACTTGGGTCAACTAATACGCCATAAAAAGTATGCGTATCGCTACTGGTGAGGTCGGCTTGATTTAAATAGCGTCCAGTGCCAAAGGTCACATAGTGCATGGTCTCGTTACGGGAATTTTTGTATGCCGTGGCTTTAACCATAGGGGCAGTGGTGATGGCTTGTGGTGTCTGTGGTGCCTGATTTGTCCCTGTTTGTGCTACTAAGGCACTGCTGCCATCTTTGGGATTAAAGCGCCATAAATTGCCCGCTAAATCGCCGGCATAGGCCATTAAGATGGTGTCATCTACGTTTCTATTTTCAAATAAAACGCCAATTTTAGATAAACCACACAGGCCGGTATTGTTGCTGCAGCTGCTGGTAAAGGTTTTATCTGGTCTGCCGGTTGCGGCATCTAGGGAAAAAATATAGCCTTTATTATCTGTATTATCGTAGCCGCTGCTGAGTAATACTTTCCAGGTGTTACCTACTTTCCCTACAACAGGAAAACCATAGGTTTGTCCTAGGCGTGAGTCACTAAAGCTCCATAAAAGGATTGGTTTTGTTGTTGGGTCGGTAATATCAAGTGCATAGTATTCACCGCCACCACCACGCAAACCGCCAATTAAGATGGTTTTCCAGACCCCATTTATTTGGATATCTGTAATGGTGGGTGCACCATCCACAAAGTATTTGAAATCATTGGCATACGCACGTTCTGCCAGCTTCCATAGGCGAGGTGCCACTGTCGGTGGAACAAAAGCCCATTTTTCTTCTCCTGTTCCGGCATCAAAGGCATGCAACATCCCATCATTGGCAGGGGCGTAAACCATAGCCTTTCTACCTGCATTGCTACGCACAAATTCTGCATAGCCTGCATCGCTATAAGCTTTGTTTGGTTTTTTTTACATAGCTGACGCCGCCATGAATGACAGAGCCTAAAATGCCTGTACGCACACGGTATAATGAGTTTTGATCTTGTGCATCAGGCTTGATCTCCTTGCTTGTATCGCCGCGTAAATAATTAATCAGAGCACTGGCTGTATTTTGGTTAAGTTGCGCAGAGTTCAGTGTGCCATTGCTGGTTTTTAGCGCGTTAACACCCGCGGCCATGGCGCTGATAAGGTTAGGGTTGCTGTCTTTGAAGTCCGTAAGACTGGTGCAGGCTCCAAGCGTGCAGGTATAAATATTCCGCTTAGCATGGCCCAGATCCCCTAATTTTGTATTTGCCAACCAGGTAACGGCTTCTAATGCGCCGGTTCCTAGGTTGAGGGTGCGTGCCTGTACTTCTCCTGCCCAGCTAATGGTTTTAAACGAGCTGGAGTAAATAGAGTTATCCCCTCCGCTCATAAAAGAGCTGGACACATCGGCAGCCCCTACAGAGGCTGTTTTAGCCTCAATAGCACTGAGTGCTTGAGAGATCCCTGCCGCTACAGCATTGGGGTCTTTAGCACTGAAATACTCCCCACCACCATTCACTGCTGCATGCCATAAATCATCGATGGTGGTCTTGGTGTCTCCAACTACCAATGGCCAAGGAACCCGTTTGTTAGACAGCGGCTCGTAATCACTTCTTTTAAGCTCGCCATCCATTCCCAAGCCTAGTGTATAGGTACGCATTATTTGGCGCCCTTTTTCGGCACCGGCAAAAGCCTCGACTCCTGGCACGTTATTAGTCATTGAAGAGCGAATATCATTTTTAAAGTAATACATGGCCACATCTGCCAGTGTTTCACTTGTATTGGTGTCATCCCTCATTGGGTAGGGGATGTTGCTGGCGTTATCTTGCTTGCCAATACCGGCATTGTTGCCCCTGTTCCAGTATCCATCAGTAGTGAGAATAGTGAAATTTTGTTGGCAACTATATTGCATGGGGTCGGTTACAGTCCCTGCTGGGCGTTGGCCGGAATAAATTTCCCCTACGGCTTTGAATGCGGTTTTTAGCGGTGTGCCACCGCCTGGATTGGTAGCATAGAGCATGGAATACCAAGCCGCTTTTTGTGGATTTGCGTAGTTATCAATATTTAGATAACGCGTGTTATCGTACCAGCCGTTGGTGAGGTTATTGATAGAGGAAAACCCCACGCGAAAGCGGTCACCAATGCTGGAAAATGCCGCCCCTGCACTGGATTTCATCATCAGAATACGTGTGCGGTAATAGCTAAACCAGTTGGCAAAGTTTTGCCTTTCAGCAATTGACTTTGGGCTGTTATCTTGCGGAATAACTATTTTTTCCCAGTTTCCGTTAGGCCTAGTTAATGATTCAGAGCACTGGCTGTCTGATGGCATAGTTGCTGGTGCTGGTTTGTAGTTCCAATAAAATGCAGCCTCTTTCCGCGAATTACCATTGTTAGCGCTGCCAGTACTATCGTAGGCAAAAAATTCATTGCTTAGGTTGTAAGTCTTGGTGCTGCTGCTGCTAAATCCGTCATACCAAGCCGCTGTAAAGCTGGCATTGGGCATATCAGTGCCATTGGCATTTTTGGGGGGAAGATAGCTTGTTTTAGGGTTGTAATACACGCCATTGCAATAGGCGTTATGGTAACCAACATTATTGCGCCAATTGACGACGCTATCGGGCATAAAGCTCCAAGCCATCGAGCCTGAATCATCGATGATAAACATAACGTTGGGTTTGATATCTCCCGCGCTCAGCGTAGAGAGCGGTTTGTCTACCGTTTGGGCTGCCCAGCTATTAAGGCTGATGCTTAGAATACTGAGTGCAATAATTTTCATGGTTTTACCTCAAATAGCTTAGAACAACGTGGCCTGATAAAAAGTGACTGTGTTTTTGGGGCCTTCAATTCGCACGGTTATTTTGTAAATCATTTGATATTCGGAATTACTTTCATGCTCATTAGGCGACATTTTTTGCAGGTCGCAACCGCTTCGGTTTGGGGTTTTTTTCCCTGCGGTGGCACAGCTGCGCTGAATAAAATAGGCTGCTCTGTAGCCATTGGCATTGAGTGCTTCATTTATTTTAGCTTGTTCCAGCGGGGCGTTTCCTACATTGGGATTGGCATAAACCCAATTGATACCGGCTGCCCATGCATTGCCGGCAATGGGGTTTGGGGTATTGATTGGGCTGTAACCATTGGCGTTGGATGCACTATTTAGCAGCCCAGGGGCATTCTGGGATTGGGCTATCAGCCAGAAGCGCGCTTTTTCTAGCGCCACATCAGCCGCTGCGGTTGTGCCTTGGCGTAGTGCCAGATTATTTGCTATCTGATTGCTGCCACTCATTGATCGGACAAGGGCAATGGCTGCTAATGTCATGACAACCAGTACGATCAGTGAAATCAGCAGCACCAGCCCTTTTTGCCTGTTTTTTAGAGCTTGAGATGGCATATATGCTCGTTTATAAATGGGATTCATAATATTAGGCATCTGTTTTACGGCGCTGCCGTGCTAAGTAAATTAGGCTGATTGGCAAACATCTGATTTCGCAGCGGCACCACGGTTTCGTGCACGGTGTAGCGATAGCATTGCCAGTTGGTATTGCTGGGCTGAGCATTGGTGGGCGTGGTGAATACGCCACCTGCCCATGTAAATTTGGCAGTGCTTGCAGTGGTACTGCAGTTGCCTGCTCTATCAGGTTTTTCTGGATAGTTGCTGCGCACCAGTACGCCATAGCGAATTGCGATCAGCTGTTGCCATCCTAAGAGATTAGTGGGGGTTGTCCTAGACCAGCCATTAGCACTCACGTTATTGGGGATGTTGTCGCCATCTGTATTGGTATCAAAGCCATATTCCGCTCTGAGCTGGATGACATTTTCTGTGGTGCTGGTCCAGCTGTTTTGATCGATGGCTCTATCTTTAGGCACATCCATGCTGATCAGGCTGCCATCCGTTGTATCGCTCGCCCCGATGCATTGATTGGGGTTGCCTTCTAAATATACGCAGTAGGTGCGGCGTACCATTGCGCCAAAATTAAACAGGCGAGTGGTATTCATCGGCAGCGCTGCGGGGAAAGGTTGGTTTAATGCAGTGCCATTCCATAGCGCATTGGCTGTATGGCCCAGTAAAAAGTCTTTACCCGGAGTTGCAGCAGGCTTGCTTGTACCGCTGCATGTGGCATTGGTACAAGTTACTTGGAATAAAGGGCAGTTGGCTTGTGGCTGCTTACCCGGATCTGGCCATACCACAACTAAATCGTTCGCCCTGTACTGGCTTGCTAATAGGATATTGACGAACTGATCATCATTATTGGTGTGAGTGGTGCCTTCACCAAACATCGCAGGCATGCCCGCTGCAGCTGAGGTACTGTACATCAGCTCAATCTGATCAGAAGAGCCACCCGCCGCAGACGTGATGCGTACAGGTACAAGAGGGAAGTTGGTGTAATTGGGGTTTTGTGAAACCACATTACAGTTCAGTGCGCGGTTTGAGCCAATACCGTAGCCTGCACGTTCCAATTCTTTCTGGATTTGCATAATGGCAATCCCGCCGCTGCTTTGAGCATTGCCATTGCCTAAGGTAGAGCGGCGAAAACCTTCACTGGTATTAAAGGTCTGGTAAATAGCAAGCGAAGCCAGCAGTGAAATCACAATGGCGACCATGATTTCGACAAGGCCAAAGCCTGATGATGGATGCATTCTATAGTCCACAGCGTACATGCCTTGTTTCTAGGGGATCATTGGTTTCTAAAATTGTGGGAATATGCATCACGGTGGTGGCTTCATTCATCCCTTGGTTGTTACCTGCAACGGCCCCAGTTTGGGCACCACGTTGGGTTGGCCAGCTAATGCTGATTGTTACCTGACTCGAGCATGGCGTGCTGGTAGCGGGGGTATTTCTTTGAACAGCCACAGTGCAAATGGCATTATTCAGGTTTGTGTTTACTGCTGCCGCCCATCTCCTAGCGTCAGCAGAGGTCGGGGCTGCACTCTTGCATTCGGTTCTTGCCATGGCAAAGCTGTCTAGGTTTGATGCATTACTGCGCATTTCACCCTCTATTCTCTGGATTAACTGCGTGGCCGTTGTCCGTGAGCTGCTGCTCACAGAATGACGCATGGCATTGGCTTGCAAGGCGCTGATGGCCAGTATGCCAAATGAAAAAATACTGATGCCAATCAAACACTCAAGCAGCATGGATCCCCGCTGGGAATGAAAAATAGTCATAGTGCTTACCTCGAGCAGCTAGCTGGATTGTTTTTCGGCGCGTCTGGCAGGCAAAGCTGCGTATTGCCGCCCGCATCAACCCGCATGCAAACTCTTGCTGGGCTTTGTACGGTGCTGTTATCGGCTGCTGGTATGTTGCAGTCGCCTACGTTCGATTTATTCGCGCTTACAATTAGCTGTAACGATTGATTAGCCCGGCCAAGTGCATCAAAGCGAATCATGGATTGATCTGCGCTAAGCTTAAATTGGGCCGAGTTTCCTTCAGCAACTGTTTTGCCTTCAATAAATGGGTAGCTGCTTCCGCCTGGCGCGGCTGTGGTGAGATTGACACAGGCAGGGCAGGCACGGATCAGCCAAGCTGTGCCGTCTACACTAGGGTTTACATTATTTGCATCATTTACAGCATTGTTCGTAAGAATGAGTTCTACATAGCCATTGCGCTTAATCGCCTCGGCACGGGCAAGTTGAACCGCGCTTTGGAATGACTCGGCGTAGGTTGTAAGCTGAGTGCCCCGCACCCAAGCCTGAAACGGCGGCCCTGCTAAAGATAATAAAACGCCAAAAATGAGCAGCGTGATCAGGATTTCGATCAGCGTAAAGCCCCGCTGATTACGTTGAAAAATAAGTATATCCATGATTAGCAGCCAGACTTTTTGCTGACCCAGCAGGTGCTTGCTTTGCTTAAGTCCCAGCCGCTGGGTGCTGCGGTGGTCGCTTTTATGCCCTGATCATCCAGCGTAAACGTAAAGCCGGGTGCTCTATTTGTGCCTGTCGCGGTTATGGTATAGCTGTTGGGTGCGAGGGAACCTCCGCAGCTGATGTTGAAGCTTTCTGCCGTGCTTGCATTTCTGTCGCATGGAAACCCAACATAAGTGCGGTTATTCATATAAAACTGCTCAAGCTGCACCCGTGTTTCGCTCAGCTTACTTTGAGCCTCTACTAAGCGGCTGCGGGTGACGTAATCGGTATAACTTGGGATGGCGATGGATGCCAAGATACCGATAATCGCTACGGTAATCATGACTTCGATAAGGGTAAAGCCGGCTGAAACTCGCATTATTGCTCCTACTGTGTTTGAGAGCATAATGCTTACAAATTGAGCATTTATCCAGTAGGCTAAAATGCCTATGGATTTTGATCGCCGGTCAATATTTATAGACGAACGGTAGTTGTGGTTCTGAATTGCAAATTTCAAACGATTATTTGATGTTTTAGGCTGCAAAACAGGGGTAAAAAGGCTGGCGTAGGGGATTAAAGATTGAGCTTTACATGATAAATATCATGAAATTCTAATGTTTGTTGCTAAAAAACCACTCATAAATATTTATCTGCTGTTGATTTCCCATGTCTAATGGCCTGATAAATCAGGTCTTTTTATGGGCACAACGTGAAATCACCTCACCGGCCCTGAGGCAAGGGGCTGGTGAGGTGCTTGGCTTAGCGCAGAATTTCACTCCAAGACGAGCGTTTGCCTTTTACTTGAGTATTGAGCCTTGCAGAGTCGGCAGAGCCTGTGCCATCTGCATTCACTTGAACACTGTCAAGTTTAGAAGTGGTAATAGAAACTCTGCGTGATGGGTCATCGGATAATTTGCCATCCGAATTTTTGCCTACGCTGATAAATACATCAGTGGAAGGGTTGGCGCATAACCAGTCTTTGCTTAAATTAAGCGGCATTTTGTATTCGCGGCTGATCCCGCCAGGTGTGCAGGAATCTGCACCAGGAACAATTGAGCTGAATACGCCATAGGTATCAAAAGGAAAGGGGTCATTAGGAATTCGTTCTTTGCTAATGGGTAAATTGGCCCGCCATCCTTTGGTGCTGTTTTTGCAGCTGGTTAAATCAGTGCCTAAGGCAGAATTGGCCGCTCTTTTTAACGTAATGGTGTCAAAATTGCCATCTCCATTACTAAAGTCACCCGCTACAGAATTTGGGCAGTTATTAGATAAGCTTGCGCCATTAATGCCATCCAGCGTGCTGACTGTTCCTCCCAGATTGTCTTTAATAGTTTTGTCGCAGGTTTTATCAATCACCAATTCAACTAATGATCCTGATGAGCGCAAGTTATTAAAACTTGAATCAATAGCACCTAAACTGGGGTCTATTAATAAGCCATAAATGGTTTGTGTATCGCTGCTGCTCATATCGTTTTGATTTAAAAAACGACCCGTTCCAAAGTTCACATAATGGGCGGGAATTCCGCTGCTGTTTTTATAGGCGGGCATTTCTTTAATCAGCGGGGCAGAGCTGATGGGCTGGCGCAGTGCGCTGGTGCCAGTGGTGGCCACTAATACACCATTGCCCTGCGCGCCTGCCACATCAAAGCGCCATAAATTACCGGCTAAATCACCCGCGTAGGCCATTTTGATGGTGTCATCTACATCATGCTCGGTAAATAAAGCCCCAATTTTGGATAGCCCACAAGTGCCATCGGTGGCGGTGCAGGTGGTGGTAAAGGTTTTTTCCAGAGTACCGGTATCGGCATTTAAGACAAAAAGGTAGCCTTTGTTATCGCTATTGTCATAGCCCGCTGTAAGCAATACCTTCCATTGGCCTGCTATTTTACCCACCACTGGAAAACCGTATGTTTTACCGAGGCGGCTGTCTTTAAAACTCCATAAAGGGGCGGCAGGCGCCGTGGCCGAAGGGTTGGTAATATCAAGGGCGTAATACTCACCGCCACCGCCACGCAAGCCGCCCACCAGAATGGTTTTCCAGCTGCTACCATTATTAATGTCGGCAATGGTGGGTGATCCATCTACAAAATACTGGAAGTTGCTGTCGTAGTTTCTGTCGGCTTGTTTCCACAGGCTGGGCAGCAGACTGGGGGGGATAAAGGCCCATATTTCCTGCCCTGTTACGGCATCAAAGGCATGCAGCATGCCGTCATTGGCGGGGGAATAAAGCATGGCACGGCGGCTTAAGTTGCCCCGTGAAAATGCACCATAGCCGGAGTCTGCATAGGCTTTTTCGGATTTTTTAACATAGGTCACCCCGCCATGGATAATCGCTCCAAGAATTTTGGTACGCTGGCGAAAAAGCGCCGTTGTAGCGGCTAAATCAGGGGCTGAAGTGCTGGGCTCATTACTTTGATCACCCCGCAAGTAATCAACCAGTTTGCTGCCAGTAATGGCACTTTGCTGGGCTGCGTTCAGTGCGTTTGCTGTTTTTAAGTTGGTCACGCCCGCCGTAATGGATGCATTGCTGCCATAGTTTGCAGCGTCAAAAGTAGTGAAGCTGGTGCAGCTGCCTGCGCAGGTATAAATAGCACGGGGATTGCTGGTTAATGAGCGGGATGCCAATAGGGCTTGAGCGGACCACCGCTCAGTGGTGGTGAAGGTTGTGCTATTTACATCAACAGTTCGGGCCGCTACATCTCCTGTCCAGTCACGCGTTTTATAGCTGCTGTTGTAAACCGTATTGTCCGCTGCTGTCATAAACGCGTTGGATACATCAGGCGCGCCCACTGATCCCTGCCTAGAGCTGATATCGTTCAATGCGCTTTTCAGGCTGGCGGCTACGGCATTAGGGTCTTTGGCGCTAAAGAATTTACCTCCGCCATTCACCCCCGCATGCCATAAATCATCAATGGTGGTTAATTCATCCCCAAACACGGTTGGCCAGTTTTTTGTGCCGTTTTTAATGCCTACAAAATCATTTAAGCTGGCATTGCTGTTGGTTTCGTAATCATCCACATACTTGAGCGTGCCATCCATCCCCAAGCCTAAGGTATAGGTACGCATCATTTGCCTGCCTTCAGGGCCGGTATCAAAAGCAGGGATACCCGGCACATTATTGGTCATGCTTGGGCGTAAATCGGTTTTAAAGTATTTCATCGCCACATCGGCTAGATTATTCGATTGATTGGCTCCGTCAAGCATCGGTCTTGGTACGCCGGAGCCTGTGTCCTGATTGCCTACAGAGACACTGTCGCCACTGGCATTCCAGTAGCCATCGGTAGTTAGAATTTCAAAGTTTTGCTGGCAGGTGAACTGGATAGGGTCGGTTACCGCGCTTTTCTTGCCCGAATAAATCTCCCCCACAGCCTGTAATGCGGTTTTTAAAGGTGTACCACCACTGGGGGGCACGCCAAAAAGCATGGTGTACCAGGCGCTTTTTTGTGTGCCGTCGAAATCTTTAATATTTAAAAATCCTGAGCTGGCGTAGTTATTGGAAGACAGCCTGCCGATCCGTGAAAAACCAATGCGGTAGCGGCTGTCCATATCCACAAAAGCAAGGCTGGCACTGGATTTCATCATCAGCATGCGGGTGCGGTAATAGCTAAACCAGTTGGCAAAGTTTTGCCGTGCGGCCACCGATGCTGCACTGCCATCACTGGGGATTTTTGTTTTTGTCCAGGAGCCAGTCGTAAGCGTGTTAGTTGACGATGGCAGCGAGGTATTGCACTCCGAACCCGATGGGGTGCTGGTGGAATAAGTCCAATAAAAGGCTGTTTGTTGTGGTGCGTTAGCACCGCCAGTTGCATTGTCATAAGAAAAAAAGTTGTTTGATAAATTATATGTACTGAAGTTATTGGGCCCGCCCGAGGTGCCTGTATTAAACCCGTCGTACCAGGCCGCGGTATAGCTGGCATCCGGTTTACTTGTTCCATCCGCATTTTTGGGGGGAAGGTAAGTGGTGGCGGGGTTGTAATACACCCCATTGCAATAGGAATTGTGATAACCCACTCTGGTACGCCAATTGGCCACGCTATCTGGCATATGGCTCCAGGCCATCGAGCCGGAATCATCAATCGTAAACATAATATTAGGCTTTATATCGCCGGTGGTTAAGGTTGACAGCGGCTTATCTGTAGTTTGTGCTGCCAAGGTGCTGACACTAAGGCCAAGCCATCCTAGGGTAAACAGATTGAGTTTCATAATGCTTGGTCCTTAATAAAAACGGCTTGAGTGCTGGGTGAAACTTGTTACGTGGCTTAATAAAGAGATGCTTGATAAAAACTGACGGTGTTTTTAGGGCCTTGAATTCTTACCGTAATCAGGTAATTCACATTAAACGATGTTCTTTCTTTCAGGCAATTTGGGCAGGCTTTTACCAGATTGCAAGGGTTGCCCGTAGCCGCAACGGTATCAATCACCAGCGAGGGGGCAGCAGCGTTGCTGCAACTGCGCTGAATTAAATAAGAAGCACTAAAGCCATTTGCGTTGGTGACTGTGGCGGTACTGGTGGCTTGTGGCATGGCGGCGGGCGTGCAGGGCCTGGGGGCGCACGTGGTGGCCACCCAAACCCAGTTGCTGCCTGTGCGCCACTGCGTGCCGTCATTTGGGTTAATCGGGCTGACGGTGTTGGTGGCGCTATAGCCATTGGCTGCAGAATCCGCATTTAATGTGGCGGGGGATGTGCCGGAGATGGCAATCAGCCATTGGCGTGCTGTTTCCAGAGCCACATCGGCAGCGGCTGTAGTGCCTTGGCGCAGCGACAGATTATTGGCAACCTGGGTGCTGGTGGTGATGGATCTGATCATGGCAATACCCGCCAGGGTCATAATCACCAGCACAATCAAAGAGATAAACAGCACCAGACCTTGCTGGTGGCTCCGGGCAGGAATACGCGGCGTGCTCATGCTATCGTCTTCCTTAGAGAGTGGAGGTGGGTTGATTGAGCAAAATCTGATTGCGCAGCGGCACTACGGTTTCATGCACGCTGTAGCGGTAGCATTGCCAGTCGGCATTGGTGGGCTGGGTAAAAACATCAGCGCCAGACCAGCCTAAGTAGTAGGCCGCAGTGGTGAGGGTAAATGCATCACTGGGCGTGGCGGCGGTGTAGTTATTAGTACTGTCGTTAACGCAGGTGCCAGCTCGGTTGGGTTTTTGCGGGTTACTGGCGCGTACCAGTACGGCAAAGCGGACGGCTAATACCTGGGGCCATTGGGCTGGGGCTGCTTTTTGCCATGTATCAACGTTGTTTGGGATCGTGTCGCCATCCACATTGGTATCTAAACCGTATTCGGCTTTCATTTGAATCACATTTTCTGTCACAACTTGCCATGCGCCATCGGCTGCAGCTGTTGCATCCAGCGCATCCGCGCTTAGCAGTGAGCCGTGGATTTGGGTGCCGGCCCCTGCGCAACCATTGCTGTTGCCACTAAGATAAACACAGTAATTGCGCCGGGTGAGCTGGCCAAAATTATATAAGCGGGTGATTTTGCTTAAAGCGGCTGGGAAGGGTGAATTCAGTGTGGCAGAGTTCCAGGTATTGGCTGCGTTGCCAATGGCAAAACCATCGGTTGAAGCGGGTGTGCCGGCGCATGGCGTGGCATTGGTGCAGGTCACCTGAAACACCGGGCAATTGGCCAGCCCCGGTTGCCATGCAATCACCAGATCATTGACCGCCATGCTTTGCCCGCCTAAAACATTGGCAAATTGAGTATCGGCATTGCCGTGCTCAATATCTGCCAGCTGGGCCACTTGCCCTCCGCCTGTTATGCTTGCGCCATATAGAAATGTAAGGCTGTCAGATGTGCCCGCGCTCTGGATTAAAACAGGGATAAGCGGAACATTATTCAGAGCGGCTACTCTGGAAACTACATTGCAGTTGAGCGCGCCCACATCCCCAATGCCCATGCCGGATCGTTCTGCATCTTTTTGTATCTGCATCACGGCAATTCCACCATTGATTTGCGCGCCTGAGCCGCCCATGCTGTTGCGCCGGTAGGCCTCATTTACACCAAAAATTTGATAGATAGAAATCATGGAAACCAGTGCAACAACCACTGAAACCATGAGTTCTACTAAACCAAAACCGCTGGACTGGCGCATAGCATGTCTCTTTAGTTATTGCACAGAGTGCCGTTGGGGGTGTCGCTCCACACCGTCTGGATATCAGCCACATTGGTGGCGACATTCATTTGCCCGCCGCTGCTGTCTGTAACGCCATTGGCACCGGTTAGATCGCCACGCCGTACTGGCCAGGAAATGGTAACCGTGGCGCGGCGAAAGCATCTGATCGTGCGCCCGGCTGCGTTATCGTTATCAATGGCTATGGTGCAGGTGGCGCCAGGCAGTTGCGCGGCAACCGCTCTGGACCAAATTCCTGCGGTGGAGGTTGCTGCGGCAGATGTGCAACTGGTCATACGGAAACTATCTAAATTGGCGGTGCGTGGATTAACTCTCATCAGGCCATCAATTCTTTGCATTAATTGCATGGCAGATGTGCGTGAAGAGGTGCTGGATACATGCCGCATGGCGTTGCCTTGCAGGGCCAGAATAGACAACACGCCAAATGAAAATATCGTAATGCCTACCATGGCTTCCAGCAGCATGGAGCCGCCTTGATTAGTGCGAGAATGCTTATAAATCATGGCTTCTAGCTCCTAGCACAAGAACTGGGGTGGGTTGCCGGTGCATCGGGCAGACACATTCTGGCATTCCCCCCCCTGTCTAAAACGACACAAACTCTGGCCGGATCGGTCACCGGCCCGGCGCCTGCAAGGCTGCAATCTGCTGGGATTGCCTGGGCTGCGGTATCGGCCACAATTAAGTTAAATGCCGCATTAGCCCTACCTAAGCCATCAAAGCGGATTAATCCGGCGCTGGCATTGAGTGCAGGGGGATTACTGCTGCCGCCTTCTGCCAGCACTTTTCCACCAATAAAGGGGTAGGTTTCTGCTGCAGTAGCTGCGGTTGCGATATTGGCGCAGGTTGTGCATTCGCGGATCAGCCAAGCCGTGCCTGTTGCGCTGACCGTTACAGCATTTGAATTTCTGGCAGCATCTGCCCCAACCGCACTATTGGTTAAAACAAGCTCAATATAGGCATTGCGATTAATGGATTCGGCTCTGGCTGTCTGAACTGCGGTTTGAAAAGATTCGGCAAAGCTGCGCAATTTAGCGCTGCGAACCCAGGCTTGAAACCCGGGCATGGCAATCGCTGCCAGTAAGCCAAAGATAACAAGCACAATCATGACTTCTATCAGGGTAAAACCATGGTGTTTTTGTGGGGAGTCGTTCATTTTGCAGGCTCGCCTAACAGATATTCGGTTTTTTGCTGACCCAGCAATTATTGGGAGAAGGGCTAGACCAGCCTGCTGCCGTAATTGCCGAGGTTTTTTGGTTAAGATCATCCAGCGTGAAGCTAAAGCCAGTCATTTTATTGATGCCTGTTGCGGTGATCGTAAAGGTATTGGCTGTTTGCGTGGTGCACGTGATGCCAAAGTTTTCATTCCCAATTGCGGCCTGTGTGCAGGTGAAGCCAACATAGGTTCTGTTGTTTATAAAAAACTGTTCTAGCCGCACTCGAGTATCACTGAGCTTGCTTTGTGCCTCTACCAAGCGGCTGCGGGTCACATAGTCGGAGTATTGAGGAATAGCGATCGCGGCTAAAATGCCGACGATGGCAATAGTGACCATAATTTCAATCAGGGTAAATCCGTGTGGGTTTCGCATATCCGCCTCGTTTGCCTTAGTCGATTTGCTTCATTTGTTTTTATTCTTATGGAATATTAATCAGCGTTTAATGAGTTAGCTAAAGTATGCGAGTAGCGGGGTTTTTTTTAGGTTGAGTGGTTGGTTTTGCCGTTAATCTGCAGTGAGTGGCAAATAAAAAAGCCCCCTGCGGCTGAAGGCAGGGGGCTTGTGACGACGTTTTGTAGCGGGAAGTTAATGAGCCAAGTTTTAAGGCAAAAACCGCTCCAGCAGCGTATTTAAAAACCGCTGCCCACGTAAAGTGGGCTGGATATGATTAAGCTGGCGCTCGAGTAATCCATCTGCAACGGCTTTTTCAATCTGGTGAATCGCTTTAGTTAGCGGTAAGCCGGTGCGCTCTTCAAACAGGCTTAAATCAAAGCCGCCAGTCAGGCGCAGGGCGTTGAGCATAAATTCAAACGGCAGTTGCTCTAAAGTAATTTGCTCTTCCGTTTGCACCGCAGAGCCAGAAGCCATTTTTTGCAAATATTCAGTCGGCTGCTTATAGCGCATCTGCCGAATAATTTTATCTGGGAAGCTGATTTTGGCGTGTGCACCCGCGCCAATTCCTAGGTAATCGCCAAACTGCCAGTAATTTAAATTGTGCTTAGCCTGGCGCTTAGGCTGGGCAAAGGCGCTGGTTTCGTAATGCGCAAAGCCAGCGGCGGCCAGCTCTGCTTCAATCGCATCCGACATATCGGCGCTGCAATCTTCATCTGGCAAGGCAGGCGGGTAGCGGTGGAACAGGGTATTAGGCTCTAAAGTCAGGTGGTAGGCCGAAAGATGCGTGGATTTACAAGCAATGGCGGTACGAATATCTAGCAGCGCTTCGGCCAGCGTTTGCTTGGGCAGGGCATACATAATATCGAGATTGAAATTATCAAAATGCTGATGGGCAATCTCGATGGCGCGATGCGCTTCTTTATCATTGTGCACACGGCCTAGCGCTTGAAGATGCTCGGCATTAAAACTCTGAATACCAATCGATAAACGGGTAATGCCTGCGGCGCGGTAGCCGGCAAATTTTTCGCTCTCAAAGGTGCCCGGATTGGCTTCTAGCGTGATCTCGGCATCGGGGTGCAAACGCACTCTGGCCCGAATCCCTTCCAGTAATTGATTAATCGCCTCTGCAGAAAACAGGCTTGGCGTGCCGCCGCCCATAAAAATACTGCTAATCGGCCTGCCCCACATCAGCGGCAAACAGGATTCTAAATCGGCCAGCAGGGCAGCAATATACGGCTGCTCTGGCAGCGCGCCTTTTTGCGCGTGTGAGTTGAAATCACAGTAGGGGCATTTTTTAATGCACCAGGGAAAGTGAATATACAGCGCCAAAGGCGGTAAGGCAGAAAGCGCCCAGTTAGCTTTGCCGATGGGCATGGAAATCGATTGCATGGTGTTCACTTCTTATGGGTATTGCGGGCTTTATAAAGCAAAAGGTCTGTAGACACAGAGATAAATGAGAACACAGAGCACACAGAGAAAAACCTTAGGTATTGCATCATCTGTAGGGCGGGTGAAACCCGCGAGCAATGCTAAAAAAGATGCGGTTTGCACCCGCCCTACGTGAATAGGCAAGGCAGCTTTTCTCAATGTGCTCTGTGTTCTTCCCTTTCTCTGTGTCTACAGAACTTTGGGTTTCAAATTATTATTTCTGATACGGGTTATGCAGTTCATCCACCAGCCGGTGCAGCACGGCTTTAATCTGGGCTTCTGATACCTCCATCAGCAGCCCGTCTTCTAGTAAATCCTGAGCCATTTGTTTTAGCTCGTCCAAATTTTCATTCATGACTTTTACTTTTTCGGTGCAAGACACCACCGATTCATCGCCTCTTAGCCATGTGGCCCAGCGGGTTTCGCCTTGATTTACAGCCGTGCTCATAAGCCTGTTTCCTGCAATTTAGCGATCAATTCACGCAAAGCTTTGCCACGATGCGATATTTGGCTTTTTTCGTCTGCGCTGATTTCTGCGGCGGTTTTTCCAAACTGCGGCAGCAAAAATAGCGGATCATAGCCAAAACCTCCCTCACCTCGGCTAGTTTCAAGGATTTCACCGCAGCAAATACCGTCGCTAATCAGTGGCTGCGGGTCATCCGCATGGCGCACCAGCACCAGCGCGGCATAGTAATAAGCGCTGCGATCCGCTTGCCCGGCAAGGCTCTCGAGCAATTTTTGATTATTGCGCGCATCCGATTTTGGCTCACCCGCAAAGCGGGCCGAGTAAACCCCTGGTGCGCCGCCCAGAGCATGCACGCAAAGGCCAGAATCGTCGGCTAGCGCTGGCAGGCCGGTAATCCGGCTGGCGTGGCGGGCTTTTTCTAAGGCGTTTTCAATAAAAGTGTGGTGCGGCTCTTCGCACTCGGCAACGCCCAGCTCGCCCTGAGGAAGAATCTGGATATCTAGCGCGGCAAATAGGCGGTTAAATTCTTTCACCTTACCGGCGTTATTGCTGGCTAAAACGATGCGTTTCATCATTGGTAATTCTTCTTTTGTAAGATAAGCAGCTCTTGCTCGCGCTTCATTTGAAAGCGATTCAAAACACTATTGCCAATTAATAAAGGCCCATTGTCCTGATCGCGCACGCTGGCTTGCACATTATTAAGTAGTAGGGAGCCGATACGAATCTGCGCAATCGTGACCTGCCAGGATTTAATCGTGCCATTGGCCGTTAGCGCGCGGGCTTCGGCACCTTGCTTATAATCCACACCCATTTTGCTGGCCAGATTACGCGGCATAGATAAAAGGCTGGCACCGGTATCAATAATGCCGCGCTGGCTAATGCCACGCACGGCAATATCGGCAAAATAATGGCCTTGCGCATCCGGGCTCAGCGTGAGGCCCCCAGCGGTATCGGCCACACTGTTCCTGCTGGCGATATAGCCTTGCCCAAGTAATAGCTGACGTTGGCGGCCTGCAATACTAACGACAGCTTGCTCGTTGCTAAGCGTTACCAACTTTACTTCACCAATTTGTTGACCCACAGTTAAGGTCTTTTTTTGCCCATTGATTAGCAAAATGCCCTTGCTGCCCATCGCTGCAAGTAGGGTAACCTCGGTGGCAAATACGGGAGGGGCAAGCAATGCAAAAATTAGGGCCGCTTGTTTCATGTTAAGAATGGCCTTTAGTTACTTCACGTAAAGCGTTTTCAATCAGCTGGAAGTCAGCATCTTTAAGTAATTTGGAATCAGACAACATCCGTCGCCAAGTTCTAGCGCCCGGCTGATGCTGAAATAATCCCAGAATATGTCGGGTCATTAAGCGTATCGGCAAGCCCTGTGCCATTTCTGCCTCAATAAAGCGCCGCATCGCGTGCATCACTTGCACTCGGGAAGCGGTATGCGCCGCGCCGCCGTAAAACAACTCATCTACCTGAGTCAGTATCCAAGGATTATGGTAAGCCTCGCGCCCCACCATCACGCCATCCAGATGCTTTAAATGCTCTGCCGCCTGCTCGTGTGTGGTAATGCCGCCATTTACAATGATTTCTAAATGCGGGAAATCTTGTTTTAACTGATAAGCATAATGATATTTAAGCGGCGGAACTTCGCGGTTTTCTTTGGGCGACAAGCCTTTTAAAATTGCATTGCGCGCATGAACAATAAAAGTATTACAACCTTCATCAGCGATCGTACCCACAAAATCGCGCACAAAGTCGTAGCTTTCTTCCTGATCAATGCCGATACGATGCTTGATGGTGACATCAATATCCACCACATCTTTCATGGCCTTTACACAATCCGCCACCAAACGCGGCTCCGCCATCAGGCAAGCACCAAACGCGCCATTTTGCACCCGCTCGGAAGGGCAACCCACATTCAGATTAATCTCGTCATAGCCCCAGCCCTCGCCCAGCTTGGCACAAGTCGCTAAAGCCATCGGATCAGATCCACCCAGCTGCAAAGCAATTGGGTTTTCAATCTCATCAAAATTAAGATGCCGCTGCTTATCCCCATGAATAATCGCCCCAGTTGTCACCATCTCGGTGTACAGCCAAGTGTGCTTGGTTAGCAGTCTGGAAAAGTACCTATAGTGGCGATCGGTCCAGTCCAACATCGGCGCAATTGAATAACGACGGCTAGGTTTTATATCTGTAACTTCTTGATTTTCTTGCGTATTCATTGTTTCTACTTATTTGTATATTGATTAATTATTGTGCATTTGGGGCTGTTTTTTGCTACCGATGCTACGAATTTTGCTTCGTGGTGGTGCATGTAGCACCGCTGTAGAACTCGTGTAGCACATAGGAAAAAATGGCAACAATGAGTCAAACAAAGGCAGCTGATGGTTCATTGTCCTATCGCGCACAGGTTCGGGTCAAACGCGGCGGTCAGATAATTTATTCTGAGGCCAAAACATTCTCGAAAGAAAAGCTGGTAAAGGATTGGGCATCAATGTTAGAGCAGGCATTAAAGGGTGATGGAGCAGTGGAATGGCACAAAATTGCCAAGCTGCTCGTTAGTGAATTGTTACGTCGTTATATTGATGAAGTTGGGGAAGTGCAGAAGTTTGGTAGGACCAAGCGTCATGTTATGGAAAACCTGATCAAAAAGCCGATTGCTAAAAAATGGATTGGTGATTTAACCGCTGCGGATATGATTGCCCATTGCAAGCTGCGCCTGGGTGAGGGGGCTGGCTCTTCTACAATTACCCAGGATGTTATGTCTGGGGTCGGCATTGGGGTGAGCGTAGAGTTGTGGCGAATGAACTGGCTGAGCTATTGGTATATAAACTGAAGGCTTTTCAGCACGGCAAAACGCCGCTGATGGCGGATATTATTCGTTTTGCCATCAGCACTTGCATGCGGCAAGAAGAAATCTGCAAGGCTTTGTGGATGGATGTAAATGAAGCTAAGCACACTCTATTAGTCCGGCAATGTAAAAATCCACCCAAGAACGAAATAAATAAATGATCAAGAAATCCCTTTGCTTGGCAATGCGAGGGAGGTTTTGCAGCGCCAGCCCAAGACAGACCCCTGCATCATCCCTTATAACCACAGCTCTGTTGGTGCAGCATTTATTCGTATGTGCAAGGCGCTGGCCATTGAGGACCTGAGATTTCACGACTTGCGGCATGAGGGTATCAGCCGACTGTTTGAGGCTGGATATCAAATACAGGAAGTGGCTATGGTCTTTGGCCATAAGTCATGGGGAAGTTTGCGCCGCTATACCAATCAGCGGCTAGAATCACTGCATGGTAAGTATGAAGTGCTGTCATCGTTATCTTCAGCAGCCGTGAAGGTGATCGGTGGGGCTGCAGAGGCCTAGCCGGCAGAAGAGTTGCCTGTTTGGCAGAAAACTGATCGACGACAAAGCTTAAAAGAAAACCTGCTGTTGCGAGCCTGTAAATCTTTCTGTGTAAATGCCTGTGGAATTAATGGTGGCCGTTTAGGCGGTCACCAAATTCTATAACGAAACGATTTAGCGCCATTCGCCAATTTTGAATTGGCATCGTCCATTTTT
>Ga0247722_10000703_pt1 | contig 19716 bp, 17 predicted proteins | sample MSEWelMarce3H_FC_FD_189094 | JGI IMG/M metagenome (GOLD analysis project Ga0247722, IMG submission 189094) | Subsurface sediment microbial communities from gas well in West Virginia, United States - MSEEL Well Study Marcellus 3H_FC | ecosystem: Environmental > Terrestrial > Deep subsurface >... | reverse complement strand
ACCTGCTGTTGCTGCGGTAGAGGCCGCAGCGCCGCCAGCTGCGTCAGCGTCTATTGCTATCTTGCCACCACCATCGCCTATAGAGCTGAATGAGCCTGCTGGGCAGGTAGAAGCGGCTGCACAACAAATCGCGCCTACAGCGATGCCACGGCAATTTAAGAGCGATGTGGCTAGCGTAAAAGAGCGCTCTGGCGGGCCTGATGGGGCGGGTGTGCGCTTTGATACGCAAAATAATGAGGCGGCAGTGCCACTACCGCTGGTGATTGCTTACCGTGCCTTTCAAGAAGGGGACTATCGCCGTGCAGAGGAGGCATATCGGCAGATGCTGCAGCTTGATGTGCGCAACCGAGATGCTTTATTAGGCATGGCAGCGTTGGCGACGAAGCGGGGTGCGGGCAGTGAGGCGGCGCAGTTTTATCGGCAAATTTTGGCGCTTAATCCACGGGATGAGGCGGCTCAAGCGGGCTTGTATGCACTAACGCCAAGCAGCGAAGGTTCAGAGGCTGGTTTACGCCAATTAGCTAGCCAGCAGGCAGGGGCGGCGTTTGCTCTGGCTAATCTCTACGCAGGGCAAGGCCGCTGGAGCGAGGCGCAGAGTGCGTATTTTCAAGCTTTATCTCTGGATAGCAATAATGCCGACTACGCCTTTAATTTGGCAATTAGTCTAGAGCATTTGCAAGAGACTAAAACCGCGGCACGGTATTACCGCCAAGCCTTGGCAGGGCGTGGCTCTTTTGATCGGGCTGTTGCCGAAGCAAGACTAAAGGAGCTGGAGTTGCCATGAACGTGCCGGTCAGAAAACTGCCGCTGGGCGAGCTGCTGGTTTCTAAAGGCCTGCTTTCAGAAGACCAACTGCGGATTACCCTGTTTGAGCAGCGCCGCAGTGGCGTGCCCTTGGGCAAGTTGATGGTGTCGTTGGGCTTTATCTCAGAAGGCATTTTGCGGGATGCGCTTTCAGAAAACCTAGGCCAAGTTAGCGTTGATTTATCCAAAATTCTGGCGGATACACAGGCAATTAAGCTGATCCCCAAGGATGTGGCCAAGCGCCATATGCTGCTTCCAGTATCGTTAGATGTAGAGCGTAATAAGCTCACGCTGGCGATGTCTAATCCAAATAATCTGGTTGCGCTAGATCAAGTGCGCATGCTGCTTAAAGACAAGTACGAGCTAGAAACGCTGCTTGCAGCAGAATCTGATTTAAACCATGCCATCGATCAATACTATGGTTTTGAGCTGTCTATTGACGGCATTTTGAATGAAATTGAAACCGGCGTGATTGATTACGCTAGCTTGCAAAATGCCGAGGCGGAGTACAACCAGCCAGTAGTGCGGCTGATCGATGCTTTGCTGGCCGATGCCTGCACGCGCGGCGCATCGGATATCCACTTTGAGCCTGAATCCTCTTTTGTGCGGATTCGCTACCGCATTGACGGTGTGCTGCGGCAAATTCGCGCCCTGCACAAAACCTATTGGCCAGCGATGGTGGTGCGGCTAAAAGTAATGAGCAATATGAATATCGCCGAAACCCGCTCGCCACAAGATGGCCGAATCTCGCTGACCCTTGCTGGCCGCCCGCTGGATTTTCGGGTGGCGGCTCAGCCCACGACTTGGGGCGAGAACGTGGTTTTGCGGATTTTGGATCGTCAAAAAGGCTTGGTAAAGCTAGATAAACTGGGGCTTAGCAAAGAAAACCTCTATCTATTACAGCTGATGATCGCTCGCCCTGAGGGTATTATTTTGGTGACCGGCCCAACAGGCTCAGGCAAAACCACCACGCTTTATTCGATCTTAAGCAGCGTCAATACCGAAGCCGTCAACATTATGACGCTGGAAGATCCCGTGGAATATCCGATTCCTATGCTGCGGCAAACTTCGGTCAATGAAGCGGCGAAAATGGATTTTGTGAACGGTATACGCTCTATGATGCGGCAAGACCCAGACATCATCTTGCTGGGCGAAATCCGTGACCGAGATACCGCCGATATGGCATTTCGCGCTGCCATGACTGGCCACCAAGTTTACTCAACCCTACACACCAACTCCGCCATCGGCTCAATTCCGCGCCTATTGGATATTGGCGTACTGCCTGATGTATTGGCGGGCAATATTATCGGCATTATCGCCCAGCGTTTAGCCCGAAAATTATGCCCGCTTTGCCGTGATCCTTATCAGCCAGATGACTTTGAACGGCGCTTACTTGGCGTACCTGAAGAGTTGGGAGAGCTCACAATTTATCGCCCAGCAGGCTGCCCAAAGTGCGACCACCAAGGCTATAAGGGCCGGATTACGGTGATGGAAGTATTAAAAATGAGCGTCGAGCTGGATGAGCTGATCGCCAGACGCGCCACTCGGCTAGAGATGAAAAAAGCCGCTGAAGTACAAGGCTTTAAAACCATGGCCGATGATGCCTGCCGCCACGTTATCGATGGCATGACCTCGCTGGCAGAAATTTCCCGAGTAATCGATCTGACCGACCGAGTGGGCTAAGTTAAATAAGGAGGATAGCAATGTATGTACGTGAACATATCTCACGAGTGATTGATGGCAAAACGTATAACACCCGCACCGCTTTAAATTGCCATATGCACACCGAGTCAAAAGATGATCAGGGCGTGCCTTATATCATTGATCTTTATCGCACCAAAAAAGATCAATATTTTTTGGTTGAGCACAACATTCCTCATCCCTATATGGAAAAGGAAAAAGCTGCTGTGGTAGATGTGTTAACACCCATCTCTCTAGAACAGGCCGAGGAGTGGGTCGAAAAATACTGCCCTTGGCGTAAGGAAAAAATATTTGCAATTAATAGCGAAGCAAACCTCACTACCTTAACGCTGCGAATCGACAAAATGACCAAGGCGCAATTGGTGGCACAAGCCACTAAACATAATTTAACGCTCAATGCCTACTGCTTGCTGAAGCTTGAAAAAATACTTTATGAAAAAGACGCTCCACGCGGTGGTGCAGGTGTTTTTCTTGAGCGTGGTTTGAATTTGCGTGATTAGCCCTACAACCATTCTATGGGCGCTTGCCGCATTCTCTTTGTAGGTGCTGCACGGCATGTGGGGATTACAAGCAAATAAGGGAAGCAGATGCAGTTTATCTATCGTGCTGTAGATAGCGCTGGCTTAATAAAAAAGGGTAAGTCAGAAGCTAATAACCTAGCAGATTTAGAGCTGCGTCTAGAGCGCTTGGGCCTCAGCCTGATTCACGCTAATGAGGCTTCTATAGGTGGTGTTTTGGGGGGTAAAAAAGTAGATAGGCGGGAGCTGATTACTTTTACTTTTCATATGGAGCAGCTAATACGGGCAGGGGTGTCTATTTTGGAGGGGCTATCTGATTTGCGCGATAGCTTAGAAGAGCCGCACTTTCGTGCCGTGATTGCCAATTTAATTGAAGATATTGAAGGGGGCAGCCAGTTTTCACAGGCTTTGGCGGCACACCCACAAGTTTTTGATGCTATTTATGTAAATTTAATTAAGGCAGGAGAAGCCAGCGGTAAATTACCTGAAGTATTACTTAATTTAACCGATTCATTAAAATGGCAAGACGAACTGATCTCTCAAACTAAAAAAATCATTATGTACCCCGCTTTTGTGGGGGTGTTAGTGTTGGGGGTGATTACCTTCTTAATGATTTATTTAGTGCCTCAACTCGTTTCCTTTATGGCCGCAATGTCGCAAACCTTGCCTTTAAATACAAGAATATTGATTGCTATTTCAAATGTATTTATTAATTATTGGTGGGCAATATTTAGCACCCCTGTTGTTTTGTTTTTTTCAATTCGTTTTCGCCTGCGCCATGATGAAAAATTTAGACATCAATTTGATGGCTGGAAATTAGCGATCAAACCCTTTGGCCCTATTTTGCATAAAATTATTTTGGCACGTTTTGCCAATTTTTTTGCGCTGATGTATGCGGCAGGGATTCCTATTTTGGATTGCATTAAGATTTCAGAAGGGATTGTTAGCAATAGCGTTGTGGCTGAATCTTTACAGCGTATTCAGGCGCAAATTCGAGAGGGGCAGGGGGTTACAGCGAGTTTTAGTCAGGAAAAAATGTTCCCTCCCTTGGTATTACGCATGTTAAAAGTGGGCGAGGGTACAGGGCAGTTGGATCATGCTTTGATGAATATCTCCTATTTTTATAACCGTGATGTCAAAGAATCTATTGAGCGCGTACAGGCCCTCGTAGAGCCCTCGCTTACCGTGGTATTGGGGCTGATTTTGGCGTGGATTATGTCCTCAGTGCTGGGGCCGATATTCGATACGATTAGCAAAATACGATGAGCCATATTCACCGCACCCTTTTATTATCAAATACGCATTTGATTGCCTTGCATATAGAGCAAGGCCAATTAGTTGAAGAGGATTGCTTTGGTTTAGATGAGATGGGGAAAGAAGCGTTTTTAATTTATTTGGAGCAGCGAAAAGAGTTTGTTTTTAGTTTATTAGTGGATGTGGTGGAAGAAGATTTTCAATTGGAATCTATTCCTCATTTGGGAAAAACAGATCGCCGTGCCTTATTAATGCGCCGTTTAGAGCAAAACTACCGTACCACGCCTTATCGCCGCTTTATTGTGCAAAAAGAAGGGAAAAAGGGAGAGCAAGATCAGGTATTACTATCGGCCTTAAGCCCTGCTGCGCCGATTGATGCGGTGGTGAATGCCTTATTAGAGAAAAAAGTAGTGTTGCAAGGCATTTACTCGGTGGCGCTATTGGCAGGGGAAATGATGCACCGCTCAGGTCTAGGGCTTGCACATTATTTGTTGATTTCATTTAGCTCTGACGGTGGGATGCGGCAGACGTATTTATCGGCAGAAGGGCTTAAATTTAGCCGCGTGAGCAGTTTGCCAGAAGGAATAGATTTGCAAGACGCGGTGCGGATAGCCGAAGTGATTGTGCTTGAGTCCTTACGTGCTAGGCAATATTTATCCACCTTACGCATGCTTGGTCGTGACGATAAAGTGCAATTGGCCGTGGTGGCGCCTAATGGCTTAGATTGCCAAGCCGCGATCAGCCAGCGTTTGCAAGCCAGTGGAGAGGCGGGGCATTTTACGATTAGTGATGTGCCGTTGGGTTTGTTGGCACAAAAATTGCGGCTCCCCGCCGGGGATTCGCTGCTTAGTATTTTATGTAGCTGGCTGCTGCTGCGGCCACCCGCCAACCACTATGGGCAAGCCCAGCATTTAATCCACGCGATATGGCAAAAATGGGGGCGAATGCTGCGTTATGGCGCGTTTGTTGGTTTGTTTTTTGTGCTGATTTGGAGCGGCTTGGCGATGCAAGAGGCGAGCGATGTGCAAGCCTCGATTAACCAATCCTTGAAAAAAACGGCGCAAATTGATGAGCGTTTGCGCCGGTTTAATCTCTTGCTCAAGCAAAGCAATGCCAGTGATCCCGCTGCCATGAAAGGCGTGCATGAGCTATATAACCAGCACTTGCTGACTTGGCCTGATATCGAATTAACGCTGCAACAAGTCAGCCAAGTGTTGCTGGAGTTTCCTGAGCTAAGCTTAGATGAGCTACGTTGGCACTCTGGCCGTGCGCCGGTAGAACCTGCTACTCAGGCAGCAGCTGAGGCACCGGTTGAGCCACCGGCTGAGGTGGCTCAGCTGCCCGTTGTTTTGGAGTTACAGGGGCGGGTTGAGCCATTTTCACAGCAGTATCGGCAGGCCTTAAATAGTGTAAATCGCCTGAGTAGCCGCTTATCTACCTTACCAAATATAAAAGTAGAGACGTTGCAATTGCCTTTAAATATTAGCTCTACAGCCAGAGTGGAGGGGCAGGTGCTGGCGGATGCAGCCGATGATAAGCGGGTTGATTTTGTGCTGCGCTTAAGCTGGGGGCCAAAAGCACCATGAAAATAGTTGGACAAGCCTGGCAATTTATTCGTCACGATTTAATCCTAAGTGGCGCAGCGCTGGTCTGTGCGTTGCTGCTTATTGGCCTTACACAAACTTACCTAGGCTATATGCAAGCCGAGCAGCAGGTTTTGCGTAGCCATTTGCAAAGCTTAACGTTGCAAGCTGATGCCCAAGAAACCGCGTGGAATAATGCGGTGCAATATGGCGTGCTTTATCAGCGCTTAAGTAGACAGGGCATCATCAATGCGGAGCATCGGCTAGATTGGATTGAATACTTAACTGAATTAAATCGGGAAGTGCCGCAGTTGAAGATCGCTTTTCGGCTGGAGCCTCAGCGCCCTTTGAGCGCGGTGGTGGAAAACGTGCAGCTTTATGGCAGCAAAATGCAATTGAACTTTGAGCTTAAAAATGAAGAGGTGTTTTCAGATGTTCTAGCAGGGTTGCAGCACCTGCCTGGCTGGCCTGCTCCTGAGCAATGCGTCTTAACCCGCACTGAGGAGGCTAGAATAAAAGTGGCGTGTGATATTGAGTGGCTGAGCATCGGCCCTCTTGCTCCGTCCGAGGGGGAGGTGAGCCAATGAAGTACCGATTATTACTGATGCTGTTTCCTAGCATGTTGGCTCATGCAGATTGGGGCAAGTTATTTTTTAGCCCTGCTGAGCGTGCCTTATCAAGGGGAGATGGAAGGCCGCAGGCAGAAGCGTCTGCGGTGATTGATACGTTTAGATTAGATGGTGAAATCAGCCGTAATGGTAAAAAACTGCGCTGGGTAAATGGCGAGCTTAGCCGTATCCCGCTTCCCTCTGGGCTGAAAGTTGGCCAAACGCTGACGCGAGAAACGGGTGAGAAGCGCGATGTCTATCAGCCGCAGCAGGACTAAGTATGCAGCGCGGATTTAATCAACGTGGCGCGATTGCCTTAATGCTATTGATGGTGGTGGGGCTAGGTATTGCCACAGCGGTGTTGTCGCGATTTAGTGCCCATCGTTTTGCCATCTTGCGTGAGCAGCAGACCCAACAAGTCCTGGCAGAGGCGAAGAAAATTGTCCTCGCCGAAGCCGTTGCCAAGCGTTTCAATACCGTTCCTATCACCCGCCCCGGTGAATTTTTCTGCCCTGATTTGAATATTCCTGGCGAAGCGGCCTATGGGCAGAGTGGATTAAATGGCGCGGCCTGCCTTGGTGCAGCGGCCCGCATTGGGCGCTTTCCCTGGCGTAGTTATCAATCGGCTGAATTGCGTGATAGCTCGGGTGAGCCACTCTGGATGGCGGTGGTGGATGGTTTTCAAGAACGCAGGAATGTGCCGCTAAATAGTGATACGGCCCCGCAGGCCCCCAACCCTTGGTTTCAGGCGGCCGCCCGTAACGGCACGCAGGCTTTGTCCGATGTTGCCGATCCGGTTGTCGTGGTGATTATGGCCCCAGGTGCGGTCTTGGCCGGGCAGAATCGCAATAGTGCAGCTCAGCAGCGCAACCCGAATAATTATCTGGAATGCAACCGCTTAACCCTTGGCGGGGCTTGCCTTGCCGCGCCGAATAATTACGCTAATTTCAATGCCACACTGGGGCGTTATTTAGATGGCCCCCGGCTGGATGCAAATGGCAACCACACCCTGAATGACCGGCTGGTGACTATAAGGCGCAGCGAGCTGATGCGCCCTTTAGAGCAGAGGGCGGCAAAAGAATACCAGCAGCTCTTTGATCTATGGGCGCGGCAAGTGGGTAGCAAGCGGCTATTGCCTGCGCCGGTGAATCCTCTGGATGTGGGCTTACCTTTCCCGGCCCAGGCCAATGATGCCGTTTGTACTCAAGCCGGAGCGGCGACGGTGCTACCTGCTGGCTGCGCGCCTAACTCAGCGCTGTGTCAGGGACGCCCACCCAGATCGGTGGAGTTAACCGGCGTGGGTTTACCTGTTTCTGCCAGCTATCTGGTTAACCCAGTCAATATGCCTGCCACAATGGCTAGCCTGGCCCAGTGGCAAAGCCTGCTGACTGAATATGACTGGCTCTATCGCAACCGCTGGGAACAGGTGTTTTTTTATGCGGTGGCCAATACCCCCAGCTGCACTTTGCCTGCCATTCTGTTACTGAATTTACAACTACCGGCCGATTTATTAAGGGTGGAGGCGGTGTTGATGAGTGCGGGCGTGGCGCAAACCGGCCAGCTACGCAGCACCGTGGCTGCAAGGGCCAGCCTGAGTAATTATCTGGATCCGGTGACCAGCAGCGCGGTTCCGCCTGCTTTTCCCAGCAATATCAATCAAACGGCCTGGAATGTTTTGCCAGGTAATCAATATGCCAAACTGAAAGACAGCGATACGGGCAATGATGGCCTCTATTACCGCTATACCACGAGTGCGGCGCTATCAAAATGGCTGTACGCACCAAAGGAAAGACCATGAAGCAGAGCGGTTTTACCCTGGCTGAAATTGCGATTGTGCTGGTGATTGTGGGCATTATGCTGGCAGGGGGCTTGGGGGCATTCAAAGCGCAAAGCGATGCCCAGCGCAGCAATGAAGGGCGCAGCCAATTGGCTGAGATAAAAGAGTCTTTATTGGGTTTTGCTGTGCAAAATGGTTATTTACCCTGCCCGGCCAACCCCGCTTTAACGACGTATCTGGAGGACAGAGCCGCCAATGGCAGCTGCAACCGCGCGCAAGGCACTATGCCTGGGGCAACGCTGGGGCTAGCCAAATCGACTGACCCTTACGGCCAAGCTTTTATTTACCGTGTCACAAGCGACTTTGCCGATAACGGCCCGCCCTCTGTGCCTGCTGCTGTGACCGACAGCAACCAGACCCTAGCAGGCTGCCCAGCAGGAAGCATCGCGCCGGTGGGGATGAGCTTTATGCTTTGTTCACGAGGTGATATTGATATCTTTGCCACGGCTGCTGCGGCCACGCCACTGGCGGCGCAGGTTGTGGCCGTGATCGTGATGCCATTTCGCCATGGCCCACCCAATGGCAGCGCCGGATCGGCGGATGAGCAGGAAAACACCAGCATCAACACCCGCTTTGTTAGCAAGTTACGCGTGGATGATGACACGGCAACGGGGGCCGATGAAGAGTACGACGATATAACGGAATGGATTAGCCCAGCCACCCTGATTGCCAAAATGCTGGCGGCAGGGAAGTTGCCTTAGTTGAGATATTTCAGACATAAAAAAACCCCACACATCATGTGGGGTTTTTGTTCTCCATCGCGGGCTAAGCGCTTTAAGCCACTTGGCCGTGGCAGTGTTTAAACTTTTTGCCAGAGCCACATGGGCAGGCATCGTTACGGGCTACGCCAGAGAATTGCAGCTTTGGGCCGCCTTCTGCTTGCATTGCCTGCATCAAAGCGGCTTTGATTTGCTCATCGTCACCACTGGCTAAGATGGCCTCTAGATCGGCATGGTTAAATTGCAGTGCCGAAGCAGGGATTTCTTGTGGGCGCACGGCCTCTACATCTTCTTGCGAGCGTACTTGCACGGTCATTACAATTTGCATGACCTCACGCTTGATGTTGTCTAATAGTTGCGAGAACAGCTCGAACGCTTCACGTTTGTATTCTTGCTTAGGATTCTTTTGCGCATAGCCGCGCAAATGAATACCTTGGCGTAAATGATCTAGCGATGACAAATGCTCACGCCAGCTTTGATCAACGTGTTGCAGCAGTACCGAGCGTTCAAACTGGCGGAAAGTAGTTTCGCCAGCTAATTCAACTTTGGTGTTATAGCTTTCAGCCGCAGCCACCTGTACGCGCTCTTTCATCGCTTCAATGGTGAGCGTGGTATCGTTTTTAACCCAATCAGCAATCGCTAGCTCGATATTTAGCTCGCCTAGGGCGCGCTCAAGACCGGCCACATCCCACTGCTCTTCCATTGAATCTGCGGGAATATAAGAGTTGAATAGATCAGCAATCATGCTGTCGCGCATTGCGCTGATGGTGTCGCTGACTTCTTCGCTTTCTAAGATTTCATTACGCTGGCCGTAAATCGCCTTGCGCTGCTCGTTAGATACATCATCGTATTCCAGCAATTGCTTACGAATATCGAAGTTGCGACCTTCAACCTTGCGCTGTGCTGATTCAATCGCGCGGGAAACCATCCCCGCTTCAATTGGCTCGCCTTCAGGCATTTTCAAGCGATCCATCACCATTGCCACGCGATCGCCAGCAAAAATACGCAGTAAGGAGTCTTCTAGCGATAGATAAAAACGGCTTGAACCTGGATCGCCCTGACGGCCAGAACGGCCACGCAGCTGGTTATCAATACGGCGTGATTCATGACGCTCAGTACCAATAATATGTAAGCCGCCTGCAGCAACCACGGCATCGTGGATGATTTGCCAATCGGCCTTCATGCTGGCGATTTTTGCGTGTTTGTCGGCTTCGCTTAATTCTGCATCCGCTTCAATGGCTTTAATTTCGCGCTCGATATTACCGCCCAGCACGATATCTGTACCACGGCCCGCCATATTGGTGGCAATGGTAATGACGCCAGGCGAGCCTGCTTGGGCCACGATATCGGCTTCACGCGCATGCTGTTTGGCGTTCAGCACATTGTGCTTGAAGCCGTCTTTTTCCAGCATTTCAGAGAGCAGCTCAGATTGCTCAATCGAAGTAGTGCCTACCAAGACGGGTTGTTTACGCTCTTGGCAGCCTTTGATATCGGCAATGATGGCGTTGTATTTTTCGCCAGCGGTTTTGTAAACCTGATCTTGTCTATCGTCACGCACCATAGGGCGATTCGTTGGCACGATCACGGTTTCTAGGCCGTAAATTTGCTGGAATTCGTAAGCTTCAGTATCAGCAGTACCGGTCATACCTGATAGCTTGCTATACATGCGGAAGTAATTTTGTAGGGTAATCGTGGCAAGAGTTTGGTTCTCTTGATTGATTTCCATGCCTTCTTTGGCTTCAACCGCTTGATGCAAGCCTTCAGACCAGCGACGGCCAGACATTAAACGGCCAGTAAATTCGTCAACGATGACGATCTCGCCTTCGTCGGTCACCACATAGTGCTGATCGCGCTGGAATAATGAATGTGCGCGCATGGCAGCATAAAGGTGATGAACCAAGCTGATATTGATCGCAGAATAAAGGCTGTCGCCTTCTTTTAGCAGGCCTTTTTGGCTGAGAATAGCCTCAACTTTCTCGTGACCTGCTTCAGAGAGCAATACTGAATGGGCTTTTTCATCCACCCAGAAATCGCCTTCTGATTCTTCCTCAGATTGGCGAGTCAGCTGGCCGGGGATATCGTTAACCAGTTGATACATCTCGATGCTGTCTTCAGCAGGGCCAGAGATAATCAAAGGAGTGCGTGCTTCATCGATCAGAATCGAATCCACTTCATCGACAATCGCGTAGTTGAGTTTGCGCTGTACGCGCTCACCCACGGTGAACACCATATTGTCGCGCAGGTAATCAAAGCCGAATTCATTATTGGTGCCGTAAGTAATATCGCAGGCGTAAGCTTGTTGCTTATCGTCGTGCTGCATTTGGCCCAGATTCACACCGCAAGTTAACCCTAAGAAGTTATAGAGCTTGCTCATTGTGGCCGCATCGCGGCTGGCGAGGTAATCATTCACGGTAATAACGTGCACGCCATTGCCTGATAAGGCATTTAAATAGGCGGGCAAGGTTGCAACCAGTGTTTTACCTTCACCGGTACGCATTTCAGAAATCTTGCCTTGGTGTAGCGCTAAGCCACCCATTAGCTGTACGTCAAAGTGACGCATGCTTAAGCTGCGCTTAGAGCCTTCGCGGCAAACAGCAAAGGCTTCTGGCAAAATTTGATCAAGCGTTTCTCCTTGAGCGACGCGCGTTCGGAACTCAGCTGTTTTAGCCCGCAAGTCATCATCAGAGAGCGCTGCAATACCAGCTTCGAGCGCGTTGATCTGCTTTACGATGGTGCCATATTGTTTGAGCAGGCGGTCATTACGACTTCCGAAAACTTTTTTGAGCAAATTTGCAATCATCTAAAGCTACCAGCAATGGGCAAGGCCCGGTTAGTGTGACAACGGCGGTTAGAACATCCTAATCCGCCGTATATGCGACCATTTCAATCAAAATTCAAGGTCAATCGCCGGATTTTGTCGCAGCAATATTAATTTCATTCGTGGCAGGGCCAATAAAGCGTAAAGGGTTTTGTGCAATTCCCTTGTAGCGAATCTCAAAGTGCAGATGTGGCCCAGTTGAACGCCCTGTGCTTCCTAGTAAGGCAATGGGCTGGCCAGCGTTGACTTGCTCACCTACTTTTACGGCTAATTTGGAGGCATGAGCATAGCGGCTAGTGATTCCATTGCCATGATCTAAGTCAACCATATTACCATACTGGGGGTGGAAGGCCGCAAAGCTGACTTTCCCCGTCGCAGCCGCCATAATGGGTGTGCCGCTTTCGCCCACAAAATCGATTCCTTCATGAAAGACTTGGTTGCCGTTAAAGGGGTCTATCCTTTTGCCAAAGCTTGATGATTGTAAACCTACATTCAGCGGGGCTTTGGAAGGCAGCTGCCATGTCTTTGGCTGCAGTAAGATGCTTTCTGCTAAAGCGAGCTGATCCAGCCTCGCGTTTAAACTACTGCTCGCCGCATCAATTTCACTACCAAGAGTGGCGGCCGTTAAGGGGGTGCCCGAGTGTTGTATCCCGCCCCGTGGCACGGGTTGGCTAGATAAAAACGGCTTGATATCAATACCGGTTTTATTGCCAACTTGGCTGGCTAGCCCATCTAAGCGGAGTAATTTGGCCTGTAGCTCGCCTACACGAATGGCGAGTGCGTCGATTTCAGTTTGGCGGGTGTTATTGCTGCCCGGCATTAGCCGCCATAGCGCTTGATGAGAGCTAGGTTTGATTAGGGAACCTAAGGCGAAAGCGATCGATGCCACCAGCAAAAGCATAAGCAGGGCTAGACTTATAATTTGCCGGCTATCGAGCGAAACCGTTTTGCCTAGCCGATTAGACATCACAATGATATTCATTGAATTTAACCTTTGCGAACCATTTTAATGCTGAAAAAAACCACTCTGAAGCAGGTAGGAAATGATCGACAGCTCGCCAGCCTGATGCATCAGGTGGACGATTTGGCGAGAGTTTTAACCCAAGTGCGGGGTGTGCTGCCGCCAGCGATGGCGAGTCATTGCATTGGAGTGGCTTGGTCCGGCGATACTATATTAATTGGTGTGAGTGGCAGTGCTGCTGCATCAAGGGTGCGTCAATTTGCCCCACAGATTTTGGCCGCACTGCAAGCCGGCGGATGGAAAGCTACCGCAATCTTGCCCAAGGTGCAAGTTGGTTTGCAAAGCACAAAGGCCATGCGAAGCAAAGACTTATACTTAAAAGAAGGGGCTTGCATGGCTTTTTCTGAGCTATCTGCCACTTTGGAGGAGGGGCCTTTAAGAGAAGCAATTACATCATTGCTAAATCGTCATTTACCTAAAAAAAGCTGAGCTTCAGGATTTGGTCTATAAGTACTGTAAGGCTCTATAATCTAATGCTTTTATGGATTTCATGCCACATAGGACTATATCTACGAAGGAGCGGAGCGATGAGTATCAAGCAATGCAAGGGCCATGCTAAGCAAACAGGCTTTACCTTGGTTGAGTTAGCCATTGTGCTGGTGATTATCGGCCTGATCCTTGGTATGGCCTTTAAGGGCAAGGATTTGATTGATGGGGCGAAGGTGAAGAGCGCTCAGAGTAGCGTGAGTAAAATTCAGGCGGCTATGAATGTGTATTTTGAGCGCTATGGGGCTTATCCTGGAGATGGTTGTCCTGCTGGGGCTACTACTCCGGTAGCTTGCAATGCGGCTAGAAATGGTTTGTTAACAGCGGCAGAAGGACTGAGAACATTTCCATTGCTAACAGGTACAAATATATTGTCTGCAAGTGATATTCGTTCCCCTTTTGGAGTTAACTGGGCGATTGCTGTTGGGGGTGCAGGGGCAACTACAGCAAACCGGAACTATTTAACTCTGACTACTACGGCGACCGCGGCTGCGGATATCAGGCTGGTTTGTGCTATGGATCAGCAATTTGATGATGGTGTTCCAGGTGCTGGGACTATACGTAGTACAGGTGTTTATGCTGCGGCCCCTACAGATTGTTGGGCATTAACGGGGCAAGCTTCTTTAAGTGTGCAAATATTGCCTTAAATTTATTAACAGCTGATGTTTCTCTGTAACGTATGGCGTACTCGAAGCGCAGCGCGCCTCACCCCATCAACATTCTCCGTCTAAAACTTAAATTTATTTTTCTATCTAAAGAAATCCGAGCTTTCCCCCAGCTCGGGTTTACTTTGCCCAATGCCCCGAATCACTTCTCTGAGCAAAGACGCGGTTACTGGGCGTTTTTCGGTCAGGGAAAGATGATTGGCGATATCCAGATGCTGATATAGCGTGGGTAAATCACGTGAAGCGTGGCGTAGTAGATAATCGGCTAGATCATCGCTTAGCTCAAAACCTAAGCTAAAGGCGCGGCGCTTAAGGGCGTCGGCTTTTTCAGGATCGGATAACGGTTTCAGTTGATACACCAAGCCCCAACCTAAACGCGTGCTTAAATCTGGTCTAAGTAGCAGCAGCATGGGCGGCTTAGAGCCAGCGGCTAGCAGCAGCCCACCGCCATCTTTCAGCGTATTAAAGTGATCAAATAAGCGAATCTGCTCATCGCGGCTCAGCGCCTCAACATTATCGACGATCAGAGAGGCTTCTTGCGGCAGCGAGCTAGGCAGCGCGTCGTAGGCGGCATCGGTAAAAAAGATTTGAGCGCCAGCGGGTAGCATGGCGCGCGCGGCGGCGAGTAAGTGGCTCTTGCCACTGCCGCGTTCTCCCCACAAATAGAGAAAACGCACGTCTCCCTCACCAAGGCTCCAGCAACCAAGTTGGTAGAGTAGCTCGGCGTTTTCACCTCGAATAAAGTTCTCAAAAGAGGGTGGGGCTGGCAGTTGTAAGTCCAGCACGAGTTGCTTCATGCGGGAGGGGCTCCATTGGGTCGATGACGAGCGTGCGGGTGTTTTTTCACAAGATGCGATAAAATGCTTTGCTTTGCAGCAGGTGCTATCCCTTTTAGGGACACTCATCTGCACTAATATAACGAATGTTCGCCATTCTAGCGCAGAAGCCACTAGTGGCGCTGCCAGTTTCACGAGGCCTTGCATGACCAATCAAAGCTTGAGCTACCGCGATGCGGGTGTCGATATCGATGCCGGCGATCAGTTGGTTGAAAATATTAAGCCCTACGCCAAGCGTACCATGCGCCCAGAGGTGCTGAGTGGTATTGGCGGTTTCGGCGGTTTAGTCGAAATCAGTAAAAAATACCAAGAGCCTGTTTTGGTGTCCGGCACCGATGGTGTGGGTACTAAACTCAAGCTCGCTTTCGAGCTAAATCGCCACGATACAGTCGGCATTGATCTGGTTGCGATGAGCGTGAACGATATCTTGGTACAGGGTGCCGAGCCATTGTTCTTCCTTGATTACTTTGCCTGCGGCAAGCTAGATGTGCCAAATGCAACTGAAGTGATTCGTGGTATCGCCTTTGGTTGTGAGCAGGCAGGTTGTGCACTGATCGGTGGTGAAACGGCCGAAATGCCTGGTATGTACCCTGCGGGCGAATACGATCTGGCTGGCTTTGCGGTTGGCGTGGTAGAGAAAAGCAAAATCATTACGGGGGATGATATCGTGCCGGGTGATGTGGTACTTGGTTTGGCATCGAATGGCGCACATTCCAATGGTTACAGCTTGGTGCGTAAAATTATGCACCGTGCTGAAGCGGATTACGCTGCAGAATTTGACGGTGGCAAAAGCTTGGCCGATGTGGTGATGGCTCCAACCCGTATTTATGTGAAACCGCTGCTGAAACTTATGCAAGCGATGACCGTCAAAGGGATGGCGCATATCACGGGTGGTGGTATCAGCGAAAACGTGCCTCGTGTACTGCCAAATAATGTAGTTGCGGCCATCGATGCAAAATCTTGGACCATGCCTAAGTTATTTCAATGGCTGCAAAAAGAAGGCAATGTGGACGCGCAAGAAATGTACCGCACCTTTAACTGTGGCGTAGGTATGGTGGTGATTATGGCCGCAGATCAAGCTGCCGCAGCGATTGCCCTGCTTGAAGCCGAAGGTGAAACCGTTTACACACTGGGTACGATCCGTGCCCGCGTGGGTGATGAGCACCAAACGCAAGTTGCATAAATGGCTGTAGGGCGGCACCAAGGCGTGCTTACCCTACAATACAGGGCGAGGGCTCTTACCTCGCCCTTTCGCTTTTGAGACTTATGAAAAATATTGTTATCTTGATTTCTGGCCGTGGCAGCAATATGCAAGCCATTGTGGATGCGCAAATTGCGGGGGCAAATATCTGTGCCGTGATTGCCAACCGCCCCGATGCCGCAGGCTTGGTGTGGGCCGCAGAGCGCGGCATTGCTACCGCTGTACTGGATCATAAGCTCTACGCTGGGCGTGCGGCGTTTGATACGGCCCTAGCCGCGCTGATCGATGGCTATGCGCCAGATCTGATCGTGCTGGCGGGCTTTATGCGCATCTTAACGGCTGATTTTGTAAATCATTATGCGGGCCGTCTCATCAATATTCATCCTTCACTCTTGCCTGCCTATACCGGCTTAAACACGCACGCACGGGCCTTGGCTGATGGCGTAAAAGTGGCGGGTTGTACCGTACATTTTGTGACTGCTGAGCTAGATCATGGCCCTATCATTTTGCAAGCCGCTTTGGCTGTGCTTGATGATGATAGCGTAGAGAGCTTATCCAGCAGAATGCTGGTGCAAGAGCATCTTATTTACCCGCAAGCAGTACGCTGGTTTGTTGAAGATAAGCTGAGCATTGCGGCTGGAAAAGTGCGTGTAGCCAGCCATAGCGCTGCCGCTGTTTTGATTTCTCCGCCGGTGTTGTGATGGGGCGCTGGCCGGGCTTATTACTGAGTGTGGCCGCGCTGTTGTCGATGCTATTGCATTTGGGCTGGATTTTTAACGAGCAAATTTATGCTTGGGTCACGCAAAAGCCTTTTACAGAGAGCGAGCTTAAAAAAGTCACGCAAAAATTAAGCGCGATTAAAGATGCCGCTAGCAGTAAACCGGCAGGGTTGGCTGGGGTTAAGCCTGTTGAAAATCAGGTCGTGTATTTGCAAAAAGGGCAAAAACCGCAGCCCATTGCGCCGGTTCCACCCAAGGCGCAGCCTAAAGCCAAAGTGAAAACGGTTGCGAGTGCGGTGTCCGTGGCAAAAGCTTCTGAACCGGCTAGCGCAGCCAGTGCGGCAGTGGCAAAACCTGTCGTGGCTGTGGCAAGCAGTGTGCCTGAGGTGGCTTCGCAAGTAGCGCAAGTCATTGTGGACTCGCAGCTTGAATCAACATTGCCGCCATTAAAAGAAAGCCCCTTGATGTTGGAGCAAAGCTATCCGGCGCAGGTAGAGATTACCTATGCTTATGGAATACTTCCGATCCGTATGAGTTGGAAGGCTGAAGCTGGGCACTATGCTTTGAAGTTGCGCGGTGCTTTGTTTTCTAAATCGCGTGAATTTATTAGCAATGGCGAAGTAGGCCCCGAGGGGGTCATCCCACAACGCTTTGCTGATTATCGTGACGGAAAAATGATTAATGAGGCGCTATTTGATTGGAAGGCCAAGCAAGTCACGTTAAATGACGGTGGCAGTAGTAAGCTTGAAGCGCTAAAAACAGGCGATCAAGATATTTTTTCTGCGGCTTTTCAACTGGCCCTGCAAGGCGCAAAAATGAAAGACTTTACTTTCACCATTGCCAGTGGCCGCAAAATTTATAAAGACGTGCCGTTTGAAATCAGCGGCCAAGCCAGCTTGCATCTTGGTGATCGACAGATCGAAGCCATTTTGCTGCGCGGGCGCTTTGAGGACCGAACGTTTGATTTCTGGCTAGCGCCACAGTGGCATAACATGCCCGTACGGATGACATTATCGCTAGGTAGCGAAGGTAGCTTCGATATCTGGGCCAACGATATCAAAATTAATGGCGAAATGGTGTTGGAACCCCCAAGCAATAGCCGTAACGCCAACTCTAACCGCATGATGCGAAGATAAAAGACATGATTGCTTTAAACAATAACCGATACCACGCCACTATTTCTGTTCTATCTGAAATGTTGGTTTTTGCTGCCCCATCCGATGCCACCATGTCGCGTTTCTTTCGCAGCAACCCCAATCTGGGCGGCCAAGATCGCCATATGATCGCTGAGTGTGTTTACGGCATTTTGCGCAATAAAATCCGCCTAGAGTGGGTTTTGGGTAGCCCGGGCAATGCACGTAGCCTACTCACTGCTTATTTAGTGGTGGTGGAGCGTCGTAATCTGCGTGAATGTGGCGATTGGTTTCCAGATACCGAAAAAGACACCTTTGCCCTATGCAAAAGCAAAAAACTAGCTGAAGCACCGGTCTATGTGCGTGCTGATTTGCCAGAATGGGTGGTGGCAGATTTAATCGCCGGTGGCATGAGTGATACCGATATCCTAGCGCTTGGCGCGGGCCTGCAAGGTGCTGCGGCGCTGGATCTGCGCGTAAACAGCTTAAAAGCCAAACGCGAACAAGTCGCTGCCGAGCTAAAAGACGTGGGTGGAATTGATACCACGCCAACGCCATATTCACCTTGGGGCCTGCGTGTAACGGGCAAGCCTGCCATCAACAAATATCGCGCCTTTACCGAAGGCCGTGTAGAAGTACAAGACGAAGGCAGCCAGCTTTTGGGCCTGCTTACCGGCGCAAAACGTGGCCAAATGGTGGTGGATTTCTGCGCGGGTGCGGGCGGTAAAACCCTGCTCTTGGGCGCAATGATGAATTCTAGCGGCCGCTTGTACGCCTTTGATGTATCAGAAAAGCGCCTGAATAACTTCAAGCCACGCTTGGCCAGATCGGGTCTATCTAACGTGAACGCGCAGCTGATTTCTAGCGAAAATGATCAAAAAATTAAACGCCTAGTTGGCAAAATTGACGCGGTATTGGTGGATGCACCTTGCTCTGGCATGGGCACAGTACGCCGTAACCCAGACTTGAAATTCCGCCAAAACCCAGCCAGCGTGCTTGAGTTGAACGCTATGCAAACCAGCATTTTGGCCTCTGCATCCCGCCTAGTGAAATCTGCAGGGCGCTTGGTTTACGCCACATGCAGCTTCTTGCCTTCAGAAAACGAAGCCATTGTTGAAGCTTTCCTCGCCGCCAACCCAGATTTCAAACTACTCGACGCACCTGAGCTATTAAAAGCCGAGCAAGTAGAAATCGCACTAACCGGCCCCTACTTCAAACTATCGCCACATCTGCATCAGGCCGATGCATTCTTTGCGGCGGTGATGCAAAAAATCTGATCCTGCGTGTCTTGTGATAATGCAAAAAGCCCATCTATGTGATGGGCTTTTTTTGGATAGGAATCAATTTATGGCGGAGCAAGGACATGGCTCGAAATAACTGTCCAAAATTAAGCTTTCAAAACCCCGTCATCCCCGAGTGATTTTGTCGGGGATCCAGCTGCGCACTAGATTCCCGCTTGCGCGGGAATGAGGGTATTCCAAGACGTTGATAAGGGCTTAATCAAGCAGGCTCACAAATTTTCTTTTGATCGAACACCAATTTCCCGCGCTCCATCACGAATAACTGGGGTCAGAAGTTCGCAGTAACAGTAATTTAGCTAGCGGGTTAAAGTCCCGTCCGAGGAATTGTCCATGCGCCTCGGTAGTACGAAAGAGCGGCGTTTGAGTAATCAAGGGTCGTGAGTTCTTTACGACAAAGAGGCAGACCGTAACGCAAGTGAACCTAGAAGTAGCCTCGTTAACATTGCAGTTGCCGACCTCGTTTCTGTATAGGGAAGGCCGTTGTGCGGATGTGTTGGCAATGGAAGCCACAT